>JAABUQ010000022.1_pt1 | contig 269859 bp, 254 predicted proteins | sample 5560001 | NCBI WGS metagenome assembly JAABUQ01 (sample SAMN10711888, study PRJNA513371) | rock metagenome | isolation source: Antarctica rocks | place: Antarctica: Victoria Land, Finger Mt nord | collected 2015-12-18
GAGGACGGGGCCGGGGCTGTCGAGGCGGATGAGGAGGGCGACGACGAGCAGGAGGGGCAGGAGCAGCAGCAGGGCGGCGGCGGCGACAAGGACATCGAGGGCGCGGCGCAGAGCGGCGTCGGCGGACGCGGCGCGGGCGGGCTGGGGCATGGGTTCTGCCGCAAGCTCGGCCGGGGCAAAATCGGTTTTCGTGGCGGTGACGGTCGAGACGCTCATAATGTAGTCCTTGGCGAGTGCTTTGGTCCGCTGCATTCCGGTAGTATTACAGTGCAAAATTCGTGCCAACCTGGGCGATTCTTGGAAAATTCCGTCCAAACAGCACAAGATTTTTGCGGCGCTGACAGATGAGGAACGACAGGAAATTTGCAGGAACTTTAAGCGGCGTCAATCCGGTATCACGGGTTGGCACGAATTTTGCAGAATAGACACTCACGAGCGGCGACCCATCGCCTCGAATTCTCGCCGCTATTTCTCGCCGCTATTTTTCGGAGGAAGCAGATTATGTTCATTACCAAGTTCCACATTGCGAGCGCCCTGCTGCTTGCAAGCGTCGGTGCAGGCTCCGCTTCGGCGCAGACGCCCGCTTTCACGCCGCCCGCAGGTGCATCGCTGCCGGCGTCCGGCGACACGGCACCTTCTTACAAGATCGCCGCCGGCGATGTCATTTCCATCGTTGTCGCTGACTTCCCCACCCTCAGCAATCAGGCCACGGTCGCACCCGACGGCGCAATCTCGATGCCCCTGCTGCGGCAGGTGAGCGTGACCGGGCTGACCGTAGACCAAGCGACGAACCTCCTGACAACCAAGTACAAAAAATATGTGATTGACCCGGTTGTCACCGTCTCGCTGACCCAAAAGCACCCGCAGATTGTCGTCTTCAGCGGCGAAGTTAATCGGCCCGGCTCTCTCGATTACCGGCCCGGAATGCACCTAGTCCAAGCGCTGGCGGAAGTTGGCGGCCTTGTCCTTAACGGCAACCCTGCCACCGGCAGCTCGACATCGGTCGGCTCTTCCGCGACCGTTGCCGATCCGAGCCATGTCAGCATCGCGCATGAGGACGGCACAAAAGTGACGCTGAACGTGACGAGTCACCCGGAAAATCTGGCCGGCACGCCGACAGACATTCTTCTTGCGCCGGGCGACGTGATCACGGTCCCGGAGCAGCTCGGCAAGATTAACGTCACCGGCCAATTCTCCCACCCCGGCGTTATCCCTTACCGGGACAGCATGACTGTTTTCGATGCTGTCACCGACGCCGGCTACAATCCAGAGACGGCGGACCTGCCGGAAGCGACCCTGACCCACAACGGCAAAACCACGCTGATCAATCTAGAGCCGATGCTGCTTCACAGCGACATGACGGCGAATATCGCCCTTGCCCCTGGCGACCAGATTTCCATCCCGGAAAAGGTTCGCACATTCGTCATGGGAGATGTCAACCGAAACGGCTACTACCTGTACCGCCCCGGCGACCGGGTTCAGGATGCGATTAGCGCAGTCGGCGGCTACACGCAGCAGGCAGACCTCAGCAAAATCAATGTGATCCACACAGACAGAACTCGTCGCACATCGCAAATGGTGCGCGTTGACCTCAACAGCTATTTGCTGCGGAATGACCCTTCGGGTAACCCTTACATTCAGCCCGGAGATACATTATACATCCCCGATAAGAAGCACGCGATTTCGTTCAATGACTTCATCGGCGCTGTCGGCGGCGTCGGATCGGTCGCTTATGCGGGCCGTGTGCTTCAGGGCCGCTGAGACAAGCCATATAGCGAAAAAAGCCGCGCTTTTCAGCGCGGCTTTTTTGTGGTCACAGGCAAGCAAGCCACGAGGGAGTGAACTCCTCTCGCTCAATAGCATCCTTCGGATGAAAGAGAAGAGGCACCGCGCCTGATAGTCTGTCGTCCGTGTTATTCTCTCGTCCGAGGGACGTTATTCAGCGAGAGGAGTTCACTCCCTCGCCGCTTTCGCTTCCTGCGCTTTCCCGCTCGTTGATCACCCGCTTCTTGACCGCCTGCGCCGGGTTGCCGGCGTAGATCATGTACGGCTCGGTCGGCTTCGACAGCACCGCGCCGGCGGCGACGACAGCGTGGCTTGCGACAAACGCGCCGGGGAGGACTTTTGCGCCCGCTCCAATCCATGCGCCCGATTCAATTGTCAGCGGACGCTCGATCAGGCCGAAGGCCGGGTCGGTCCAGTCGTGGTTTCCGGTGCAGAGGTACACGCCCTGCGAAATGCAGACGCTGGACCCGATGGTGATCGGGGCAAACGTGTTATCTATCCAGGCCCGCTCCCCGATCCAGGCGTTCTCGCCCATCGTCAGAAACCAGGGATGCTTGATATTGACGCCGGGTTTGATAATCGCCCCTGGGCCAATTTTTGCCCCGAACAGCCTCAGCAGCGCAACTTTCAGACCCGACGACGGGTTCAGGGAGTTCTCAAAGAACAGCGCGTTGACGAAGTGCCAGACCACCCGGACCGCAATGCCTCGGCCTTTGTCGTGGTTAGGCGGGTTCCGGTAGCTGCCTAAATTAACTGCATTTGGATCATCTAAGTTAGAATTAACGGGAGGCTCGCGCATGGGTCTCTTTCTCCGCGATGAGCTGCCGGTAAAACTCCACTGCTTTGTGCATGGAAACACTGTAATCGGCCCGCTCCGCGATGAGCCGCTGGTTCAGCCCAGCGGCGCGGCTTCGCAAACCGTCGTTCCGCAGCGCCTCTAAAATTGCCGACGCAAGCGCCGCCGGGTCGGACTGATCAAACAGCAGGCCGTTCTCGCCCGATGTAATCCACTCGCGCACCGACTCGATATTGCCCGCAACCGGAAAGGTCCCGCAGGACATGGCTTCCAGCAGCGTGTTTGGGGTCCCGTCATGGTCTGCCGGCGAGACCGTCACCGCCGCCAGCCGGAACAACTGAGCCATCTCATCGTGCGTCACAAACGGCAGGCAGCGCACCGCGCTTTCAAGGTGCAGGCGGCTGATCCAGTTTTCGGCGACGCTATTTCCTTCCATCATAGCGCCGAGAAAGGACACATTCGGGTTCCCGGCCAGCACCAGGGGAATGGCCTGGAAGAACGTGTCAGTGCGGATGTAGGGCTTGACGCCGCGTGGGTTGATGACCACCTGCGCGTCCGGCGGGATAGCCCAGCGGCGGCGCAAATCCGGGTCTATCAGGCCAGGCCGGAAAACATCGGTGCGGACACCGCCGTTGCCGGGCAGCACGGCGAACGGCTTTTCCGCATCAAGGCCGTACTCGCGGGCAAGGTGCAGGTCCCGCTCGCAGTCCGGGTGCAGAGCATCCGCCCGGCGCATCGCCCGGCGGGTCAGCCGGGCGATCCCCGGCGACTCGGCGGCGAACAGCGTGAAGTCGTTGCCCCAAACGGACACAAGCAGCGGAAACGGCTCGCCTTCGAGCGCCCGTGCCGCAAGAATACCTTCAAAGGGAATCCGCATGGCATGGACTAAGTCGGGCTGAAGCTGGCGGATGATCTGCCGGACTTTACGCTGCTGAAAGGCAACGGCAAATGGGTTCAACAGGTCCCGCAGCTTCGCCAGCGTTTTCCAAAGCAGGCTGCCGCGCAGCCGGGCAAAGAACGGGTTTCCATGCGTGGTCAGCCCGCCGGCACTGCCGCCGAGGGGCGCGGCCCGCGCACGGGCGGAAAAGTCCAGCGGCGCGACATGGAGCGAGGCGACCGGCGGGTTTGCCGGATCGCAGGGGAATGTCGAGATCAAATGAACGTCATGGCCCTGCTCGATAAACCAGCGAATCCAGTTTTTCGCGATAACGCTGCGGCCGTCGGCGATGAAGCAGAGATTCAGCGGACGCTCCGGCAAGGCTGTTTGGCCGGCTTTGTTTTGGCCGGATGTGTCAGAAACGGCTTCCCACGGCGGCAGGGGCCGCATCGCGAGCATCTTGGAGTGCTTCGTCTTAGGGTTCTTTGTGAACGCGATCACGTCCCGCAGGTAAGCGGCAACAGACTCGCCTTCAATGCACCGCGACCATGCTTGGAGGCGCAGCGCGTTTTCCGGCGTGCGCTTGCCCTGAGCAACCCAGCGCCGCAGCGCCGCCGTGAGGCTCGGCACGGAGCCGGACTCAAACACCCCGCCGCGCCAGGCATCGCGCAGCAAGTCGGAGGCTCCGCAGCGGTCGCTGCAAAGGACGGGAACCCCCCGCATCAGCGCTTCATTGACCACGACGCCCCAGCCGTCATGCCGGCTCGGCAGGACAAACAGATCGCTGGCCTCGACTTCCTGCATGGCAAGCGCATTGTCCAGGGGAGCTTGAAACGCCACGCGGGCGCTAATACCAAGCGCATCCGCCTGGGCGACCAGCGCGTCTTTTTGATCCCCACCGCCGAGCAGTGTCACCGTCCAGTTCAAGTCCTGGAGCGCAGCGAGGGCCTCTAAAAGAAGATCCACGCCTTTGCGCTCCACAAGCTGCCCTAAATACAAAATCCGCACCGGGCCGCTTTGGTTCGGCACAGCGGGCGCATCTGCCGGGGCAGGCGGGAAGTAGCCGTAGGAAAAAACTTTGTTCTTGGAGTAGCCGACGGACTGGTAGAAATCCACCGCGAGATGGCCGATTGCCAAGATGAAAGAAATTCGGCGTCCGTAGATCAGCCGGTGCGACCAGTGAAGGCCCGGCGAGATTAAGTCCCGCAGACGGCCCGGAAACGGCGTCTCGTTGAGGAGGCCGATCCGCGCCGAAGTCTTGACGCACAGATAAAACGCTTTCCGGGCGACCGGCTCCTGATGGATTCCCGAAAAGACATGGACGCTTTCGTTGGGACGCTCGGAAACCAGCCGCTGCACGGCGGCATCGTCGGGCGCAACGACGACCTCGACGCCGGGAACCTGCGGCACTTTCCAGCCCTGCGCTGCCCGGTCGGGCGTGAGCGCCTGCTGCACGACCCAGACAACTTCCGTGCCCGGCTGCGCGGCGAGCGCCGTCAGATGCGGGACTTGATAAAAAGACAGGATATTTTGCCAGAAAACAACGCGCATAATGACATTTAATCTAGGACGTCGACAGGCTCCGACTAAGACGCCGGACACGGGCACTATCACGGGCAAACAGCAGCATTTCCCGTGCTCCCAACGCGGCGTGCCTAAGTCCCTGATTGACTTCCCCTTTTCGCGCGTAATAGAGTCCGGTCTCCAGGCCGGCCCAGCCGCGATAAAAATAACCCAGCCGGGCCGTCCGCCGCTGCGCTGAAGACATGGCGGGATGGGTCAGCAGACGCCAGCGGAAGTCTGCCTCGTCACGCCGAACGACAGCTTTGTTCCGAGACATACTTGCGCTATGATGACGGTACCGCAAAACAGGGTCCGACGTCACTAAAATTGGCCCGGATTGCATGGTCAGACGCCACCAAAGATCGTAGTCTGCTGCATAACTCAGTGACGTATCAAAGGCCCCGACCCGTGCCAGAACCGACCTGCGAACCAGTACCTGCCCCGGCGTCGTAATATAGTTTCTCAGACACATGTCACCGAAAACGAGTGGGGCGTTCGGCTGGCGGCGAGCCAGCCGGAAGCCGTCTACCCCGCGACGCGCCCTCAGTGCTTCCCGGCGGTCACGGTCGTCGGTCAAGCGGCCTTCGGCATCAATATCCTGAAGAAAGCCGCAGGCAGCGGGTGCGTCAGGATTGAGTTGCAGAAGAGTGAGGAGTATCTTGAGCGCGTCCGGCAGCAACAGATCGTCGCTATCTAAGTAGAGTACATAAGGAAAATCCGTGCGTAACCGGCTCAGACCATAGTTACGTGCCGCTGATGCGCCGGCATTCTCCTGAGAGTAGACGGAAATCCGTGCATCCTGCCGGGCAAACTCCCCGGCAATCGCTACGGAGTTATCTGTGGAACCGTCATCAACAATCACCAGCTCCCACGCGGTCAGCGTCTGTGCCTGGACGCTTCGGATTGTTTCAGCCAAATACTTAGCGCCATTATAGTTTGGAAGAACGACGGAGATCATATAATCCTCGGTTTATCTGTTTCCCTGCCCGGCCTGCTGGGTCGAGGCAAGCTCTGCCGCTCGCTCCACCGGCGAAATTCGCGCGAATTGCGGGTACCGAGGCCGCTGACGAGGCGACCGGGTTGGATAAAACAGATGCAGCAGAGCGACAAAGCCTAACGGCATCATCGCAACGCAGTTGAAGACAATAAACGAAGCGAACCCATCGCGGAACGGCTGAAATAGGGTACAGGCCATGACCAGGTACCAGAAGCGCCCGACGGAAAAATAGGTGCAGCGGAAGGCTTGAAAGTAAGCCCATCCGATCAGAAGGGCAAACAAGAAGGGGATCAGCACAATCCCCGCGTAGCCGAAGTCTATATAGGCGGCTCCCATCAAGGAAGCCGTCATTCCATAAGAGGCCATCGGGCGGTCACGGGTCGAGATTTCGGTGAGCCACCGGCCGCCCTTCGGCTTGTCCGGCCACAAAGGCCGGGGAATAAAGTTGTAAAACCCGTCAAGGATTGTCGTGCCGTAGTAAAACTGCCCTTTTTCATCTACCAAGCCCACCGTCATTGCCGCCATGTCAAGAAACTGGTTGTCCGGGTGGTCTGCCTTCGTGGCGGAGGTGACCCAGGTACTGGTGACGGCCTGCGAGATTCCCGGCAAGCCGCCGCCGCCGCTGATCGCGTGGCTGATCTGCTTGCCGGGAAGCGCGAAGATGCCGGCAACAAGAAGAACAATCGCGACTTTCCGGGGTGGCCACTGCTTGCCGATCCGCGACAGGTAGGCGAAGCAGAAGAAGACGGTCGGCAGCAGCAGCATCCAGCGCGTATCGCCGGCACGGGTCTCGCACAGAAAGTCGGTCACCGCGATCGCGGCAATGACCCACCAGCGCGGGCCATACCAGTAGAAGAACAGCATCATGCTCAGCGGAAGCCAGATGGTAATCGTTGTCGTGGCAAACGATTTGTCCCATTCCCCTGTCCCGACGCCACCTTTCAGAAGACCGAAAATGCCGAACGGCACCATGATCTGGGCGGTGCGAACGACATAAGCTTTGGACAGGTTCGGCGGTTTTTCCTGCCCCGGCGCGGGCAGCGGCCCGTTGCGCTTGAAATCCACGGCGGCGTTGATAATCCAGGCGATTGTCATCACAACGAGGACCAGATCGAACATCAAGCTAGCGCGTGTCAGCTCCGTAATTGTAATCGGCTGGTGCGGAAAGGCGGCGGACAGAGGAGCGCCCAAAGCAAGCTCAGTCATGCGCTTGGTCACGACCCAGACATGAAAGAACAAGTAAGTGACCGCCGGGTGCATCGCGGAGATGCGTCCCAGCTTGAACAGGAAAAACGTACAGCCTGCCACCACGGTCAGGTCTATGATGAGTGCAATGACAGCTATGTTCATGTTTTGATGTTTTCTTTGGTCGGCTTGTTTTGAGAGCGCCCCTTGTCTGCAAGACGCCACAGGACGGTATCAAAAACGTCGCATGATTTTTTCCAAAGGCTGCTTTTTGGAATGCCTATATAGCCGGCAACATACTGGGCGAACTCTTGACCAGGAGGAACAGTCCAAAATGGAGAAGCCGGCTGAATTACCTGCGGAATCAAGCGCTTAATACCGTGCTTCTTTTCTGCCGGAACATGCCAGATAATCAAATTGAAATCTTTCACGGAGGCAGTTTGGAACTTTCGGCCCGTCCAGATGCGCCCGATATAAGGATTTGCGGAAGCTTCGCGATAACCCAGCTTGGCGTAAAGAAAGCTCAAAAAATGGGCTTCTTCGTTGAACTTAGGCCGGCCCGCCTCGAACCGGGCGAGGCAGGTCTCCCACAGCGGCTCGATTTCACCGGCAAGCCGGGAGATGACTTCCGCCGTGGCGGCAAAAAACTCGCCCCCGTAATAGGTGGCGGCTTCACCGGAACACGGCAGGCCGATTTCCTCGAAAACCTGCTTCATGTCGCGCTGGGTGAGGCCATTAATGTCCTCATCCAGTGGCAGGCCGAGGTCCAGCGCCAGCAGACCGGCCCGGCTCAGATCCCGGCTCAATGGCTCAATGGAGCCGGTAAAAACACAGTCGGAATCAAGGATAACATGCTGTTCGTCCGAAGCGCCCTGCCGGTCCAAGTACCGAATAATGTCTAAAATGTAAAACTGGTTGCGCCATGAGCCGTGGTAGCCGAGCGGCGGAAGGTAAGTAAACGGAACTTGGACGACTTCGACATTCAAGCGGCGCAAAAAGTGACCGGTCGAGAACCCAGCAACATCCGGCACCTGGGAGACCGTGGTATAAAGCCGGTGAACCGCCTGGGGGTTGTGCCGGACGCTGGACGCAAAAAACAGCATCACGCAGCGCCAGTAAATGTCTTGGAACGCGGAAGAAGAAGGCGCCCCGCCGACCTGTGGGTAGTAGCTTTCCGTTTCCTTTGTCTCGGCGTGCAGCCAGGTCCCAATCACAGTTTTTGTCGTTGTCATCAAATTAACGGCCTTCCACCATCGCCTGGTAAGCGCCCCGCACTCCGACCCGGAACCGTTCCAAAGTGAAAATGCCCGCCTGCTGCGCCGCCTGCCGGCCCATCGCCGCCAAGGCGTCTCGGTTTTCCAGGCCCCATGCGAGTTTCTCTTCAATCGCCCGCGGGTCACGAATGGGAACGATGAAGCCTTCGGCTCCCTCAGTCATGATGTCCGGGGCGCAGGTATTCGCAGTTGTAATCACCGGGACCCCGCAGGCCATGGCTTCTAAGATGACTTGGGCGAAGCCTTCGGTTAAAGACGGAAGCACGAACACGTCGCTCCGCTGAATATCCCGCACCAGATCCGCGAGCGGCAGGCCGAGCTTAAGATCATAGTCCACATCGCTGTAGGACTTCAGCAGGTCTTGGTCCACCCCGCCCCGGCCCCGCAGCAGCAGCCGAATGTTCTTCGATTTCAGCGCCCGCACCGCATCCAGCAGGTAAGACAGCCCTTTGCGCTGGATCAGGCTGCCGACGTAAATGATGGTGAACGGCTCGTCCTGCGCCGGCGGCTGGGGGCGCGGCGAAAAGCTTTGAAGGTCCACGCCGTAAGGAACCACATGGACTTTATCGGCAGGAATGCCGTGCTCCGCCAGGGTCTGGGCGGTGTAGCGGGACGCGGCAACCCAGCCGTTGGCAAGCTCCGCTTCGCGTGCCAGCGTCTCAAAGGCTTCCGGCGGCAGGCTCATTTCCGCTTCCCCCAGCAGGCTGGCACGCGCCGCCGGGGTGCACTCGATTTCTTCCGTTAAAATGGCGCGGACAGACAGCGGATGCGGGTGAAGCTGAAACAAAAACCGATGGTCAATCTCGGCATCGCCCGGCCGAAACGCGGACGACGCATAGTAGCTGTAGGAAAACAGCGCTGACCGGGTCGCGATGGCCCGCCGCCGAGCCGCCCCCCCCAGCACCGCGTCCTTCGCCGGGTTGAGCTTCCGGCCCGGACCCAGTTTCGCCACGACCTCGATCAGCATGGCTTTGAGAGAAGAATGGACATGGCGCGGGTCGAGACCGGGACAGAACCGTTCGGGGATGCCCCGGTGCGGCAAGGCGGTTTTCAGCAGCGCATACGCAGCCGGGTTCCAGTAAGCGTCCGTGATCAGCGACTCTAACAGCCCGCCTTCATCCAGCGCCAGCGCAAGCTGGTAGCCGTCGCGGCGTCCGGCGTGCGTGACAACGGCTTTCGGCAGCACCGTCTTTGCGGTCTTAATTTGTGTTTGAAGAGTCATCGCTAAAGTCAGAAGAGCGAAATCTTAAGACGGCGGCAGGCGCAGCCATTCGTGATACTGGTCCCGGCTTAACGGCCGGCGATGCGCCTTGTAGCGGCGGATGTCCCACAGGCCGGCGGCGGCCCCCCGCAGGTAGCCGGGGCGCCGGGTCGCGGCAAAATCCCGCAGGCGGGCAGCCAAAGTCCGGGCCTGCCGGGCGGTTTTTCGGCCCGGCGGCAGATACCAGTCGTTCCACAAAAGCATATTTCGGCCACCGTAATAATCCATGCGGTAGAAACTGCGGCCGGCATTCGCCGCCATGTGCCTCACTTGAAAGCCGGGAAAGCGGTAGCAGTGCAGGCCCGACTGGAACGCCCGAACGGCGACCTCGTTTTCCTCGCCCTGATGCACCAGCTCCCCCCGGTAGCCGCCGAGCGCCAGAAACCGCTCCCGGTGCAGCAGGTGAGCGCAGCCGATGTACGACCGGACTTGATGGGGAGGCGCGTCAAGCGGCTCCTCGAAGTGCGGGTTCAGCAGCGGCGTGTCAATGGGAAAGCCGAGGCAAAAATTGTCTTCCAGCGACTCGGCATAAGAAACGGCGGCTTCCAGGGACCCGGCAAACGGGAACGAGTCGTCGTCCAGGCTGAGATAGTATTTTGCATCCAGTGCCGCCGCGATCTCGTTGCGGCGGACAATCAAGCCGCGCGAGATGCCGAGCCGCCTAAGCTGTGCACCGGGGCAGAAGGCGCTGACATCATAGGGACAGGGAACATCCGAGCAGTCGTCAAAAATGAGAACCCGCAGGTTTCCCAGGCCGAACTCCTGGATTTTCTCCAATGTCACCTTGAGGTCATCCCAGCGGTTTTTCGTCGTAATCCCAATTTGGACAAGCGATAACAGGTTCGGCACGCCTCATTATACCTCGTGAGCATTCCCATTGTGACTTCCTCAGCGCGGACCGGCAGCCTGACGCCGGGCGATGGCCCGGCGGTAGCTTTGTTCCTGCGCCGCCCCGACGCTCTCTAAGCTGTAGTTCTCCAAAACACGCTGCCGCGCCGCCGCGCCGAGCGCCATCCGCCGGGCGGGGTCTTGCAGCAGCGCGATAGCAGCGGCGGCGACCTTTTCCGGCGACCGGGATGACACCAGCAGGCCGTACTCCGTGGTTCCCTTCCGCGTTCCGCTGGCGCAGAAGACTTCGACCTTATGCCCGCGACCTGCCAGCATCGCCGCCGCCTGCTTGACATAAGTGGCGATGCCGCCGACAGCCGTATCGGGCGGGTACTCGTGGCTGATAAGCGCAATATGCATGACTCTCCTACTCCGGCTCATGCAAGAAACGTGCCAACTGGCCGGCTTCACTGCGAAACACGCCAGGAAACACATACAAGGAAACACAAGCCAAAGGGGCAGCCGAGCCACAAATGTGACCCAGCTGCCCGCTTAGCGGCGTTCTTACTTAGCGGCATTTGTAGCGGCTTTTGCACTCGTTCCTGCGGACCGGCTAGTCGCTCGCCCAGCCTGTCGTGTAGATGAAGTTCAGCTCAGCCGGGGTGGCTTCAATCGGATCACCCGCCTGGGTCAGCAGTGTTTTTCCGCCTCGGAGCAACTGAAATGACTGGGCACCGGTCTGGAACGGCACACGGGTATTGAACAGGCCAGCAGGCACGGGATAGGTCAGTGTCTTTGGACCGGTTGTCACCACAAGCGTGGCCGGTGCAGTCAGAATCGTCGTGACATAGATGTCGTCCTGAATGTCGCCGATAAACCAGTTCACCGGACCGATTCTCTCATTTGTCGGGTTTACATTCTTCGGCTGAGTGCGGTAGGCGAAATACAAGCTGTCCGAAGTCGGGACCGGCTTGGCACCTGCTTTGAACCATTTAATATAGTGCTGGTTCAGCTTCAAGATTCCGGCGTGGCATTTGTAGAAGCCACGCGCCGGGTGCTGTAAATACGGCCAGTATTTGTTGAGATCGTCTATCGGAGAGAAGTAGGTCGCTTCTTCGAAGTCGTTCCAGGTGAACATTTCTACCCAGTCGGACTTCTGAACATTGATGATGGACTCCCACTGCCGGGCCAGCCCCTCGCCGCCGCTGTACTCGAAATACCGGCGGCCGATATAGACTTGACGGCTTCCCCAGTACTGGGGGGAGACGGAACTCATCACTGTATGCCCATCACTATGGAGAGACGCGGCATAAGCTTCCGCCGAGCTGACATTAGGCGCAGTCACATCATTGTTCATCGCCAAGCCGTTAATTGTGAACATGCCGTCAATGTAGCTCTTCCACTCGGCATATCTGTAATCCGCCTTTGCCTGACCTACATTCGGTGTTTCTACGTCGTTTCCATTCTCCCGTGTGTAGAAGCGCGGGACGAAATAGACATTGTAGCCTGCCTGCCGCAGCGGTGTCAAAATCGCGTCTTTCCAGAAACCGGCTCCATTTCCTTCGCCCCCCCAGGTAGACAGAACCGGGCGGCCGTTATAGCAGAAATAGTACGGGTTGTTGCCGTAAGTCTTGATCATGTCCTGGATTTCCGCCGGGCTGAGGCCGCCGGTCATGTCGGCGGAAAAGAAGAGCTTGAAGCCGCTATTCAGCGCGGCAGCCGCCTGGAAAATGTGCGCGGTGTCATTTTTGTACTCAGCACCGTTCCAGGCACCGCAGTTCAGCGCAAAGCCGTCGAGGCCCGCTGCCTGCGCGTCCTGGATGTCGCGCTCATAGCCGGCCACGGAGCCGCCGTAGTCGCGGGCCGCGACCATGAAGTGCGCGAACACCATTTTCGGGGGCGTGCGGGAGACGATGGGGCTGCCTTTGATGCCGATGGGGTTGCCGTTGTGGTAGCCTCTGCCGAAGATGATGGCCGGCGCACTGGCCGGCGCGGAATGGGGAAGCAGCGCGGAGGGCTGGTAGGTGCTGGACGCCGCCGCATTTGCGGTTGTCTGGGCTTTTGCGGTTGTCTGCACGGTTACTTTTGGCCGCACCGCCGCTTTCGGCTTGGCGGCGAAAACGGCGGGTTCGGACTCAAAGACGACTTCGACCGAGGCGCCGGGATTGTCGGCAAGGAAAGCGGTGACGGCTTCCTGGGCGTGCTCCAGGGTGCGGAACGGCCCGCTGCCGGTGTTTAATGCCGGAGAAATGCCCTGCCAGGCGTCATTGCCGTCGGGCGACACATAAAAGCGGGTCAAGTGCGGCCCGGCGGCACCGGCGAAGTCCTCGGCAGCCAGCGCGTCAATCTGCTGGCTCATGGACGGGGTATAGATCAAAACGGTCCGGCCGGCGTCCGCGTGCCAAATGACAGGGGTCGTGGGCGTGGCGGGGAACCAGCGGCCGAGAAAGTCTTGGGCGGGGCAGACGGCGGGGTCCACAGAGACCTCGACCGGCCGGGACAAGCCGGCGCCGGTTAAAGCGCCGACGATGTCCTGGGTGTGGGCGAGGGTTTGGAAGGGGCCACTGCCGTTGCCGGCCGGAACCGGCGACTGGCCGGAGCAGGCATCGCTGCCCTGGGGCGAGACATACAAGTAATCAATCGTGTCTGCAACTTGTGAGTCTGCGGGTGAGTCTGCGGCTTGGGCGTGGGCCGGGCCGCCGGACAGCAGAAGGGCGGTGCAGGAAAAAGCGCAGGAGGCCGCGAGGAACCGGGTAAAAGGCTGGCTCAGATGCATAGGGTTTGTCTCCGTTAAGATTCTTATTTTTTCAGACTTTCAGCCGCCTTGTGAGTAAGGCAAAGAAGTCCGGTTATGTCGGCAGTTGGTGGCCGCTGAAGAGCGACACTCCAACTGTCGGCACATTTTTTCTCGCGCTTGTATACAGGTTTTGGCGGAAACAGTCCAAAATCCGGCTGCAAGGCAATAATCTGGTAAAAGTACAGAGGTTACTGAGAAAAACCGAGGATGAACTGCGTGGACAAGAGAGGATAAGCTGCATGGAAAAAAATGAGCGCCTCAAAAGATGAGGGGGAGCCGATGATTAGAAGTAAGAATGATTACAAGAGACAGGTTATCTTACCACAGGTTTTTTTGAAAACCGGGTATTTTCACGAGAAAATATTTTGTGTTTTTCTGGATTTTTACGCATGAATGCTTCCTGCGACCCGCTGCGAACCCTTTCGGCACCCCAAAAACCGGAGTTTTTTGAGGCCGCTTTGAGGAACCGGCGCGGCTTAAAACCCGTATTGCAGTTGCACAAACGGCAAAGATAGGCTACACTGATGCAAGAGAGAACCGATGTCTCGGCTCAGAAACTGAGTCTTGGCACGGTTTTTGCACAGAAAGGTCGACAGAGAGAAAAAGCACTCTCAGATTTTGTCTCGCTTGAAGTAAAGGATTTCCATGAACGATAAACACTACGCAAATTACCAGACTGAAACCAGCCTGAGCGATGTAGCCAGAGCGCTCTGGCGGCGTAAATGGATCATTCTGCTCGTGACGCCTTTGTTTATCATCGCCGCGTATTTCTACACCCAGCACCTGCCGAAGCAGTGGCAGGCCGATGCCCAGCTTCTGCTGGTCCAGCGAGCGGACGCCGGCAGCACGGGAACGCCGGATGCGGCGTATCGTCCGCCGGCGGCAGAAACGATCACCACCCAAATCGGGATGATCCGCACGGCGGCCATGGCGGACCGGGCGTTGAGCTGGCTGAAGAACCAGGAACTGACAACCGGGCAAACCCTCGATACCGGCGGCGCAAGCCCTGGCAGCCTGCAAGGCTCGATGAGCGTTTCCAGCCCGACGGACTCCCAGCTCATCAACTTGTCCGTGCTGGGTTCCAGCCGTGATCAGGCTCTGCTGCTGACAAACGCCGTGGCGCACTCATTCGTCCAGTGGAAAAAAGAAGAAGCCAGCCGAGACGTCCAGCAGACGGAAGCCAATCTTCGCCGGGAGGTCGCCGGCGCCCGCATCCAGATGGAAGCCGCAAAGCGCAAGCAGATTGCTTACCAGCAAGGGCACAAGATTCTTGACTCCGGCTCACAGGCGCGGACCGCCTATAACCGGCTGACGATGCGGGAAGACACGATTGCCGCCATTCAGCAGGAAATCAGCGGTGAGCAAGAGCAGGTCAACTCTCTCGCAGGCCAGCTTCAAGCAAACAACAACAGTATCCAGAAGCTGGGACCGCGCGATGACGCGCTGACCACCAGCCTCAGCACCCAGCTCAGCACCCTCCGCCTCCAGCGGGCACAGCTTGCCCGCAAGGTCACCCCGGCGTTCCCCGGCCAGTTGCCGGTTTTAGACAAACAAATCGAAGATTTGCAGAAGCAGCTTGCAAAGGCGGTCGCGGCTACCCAGAACCCTAACAACCCTACCCTGCCGGCCCAGGCGGGTCTGCAAGCCACCTACCAGGGGGCGCTCAACCAGCTCAACACCAGCAAGGCACGTCTGGCGCAGGCGGAGGCGCTGAAAAACCAGGCCGTGGCCAGCATTGCCCCGCTGGTTCAATCCGGCTCCACCTACGACCAGATCGCCGGACAGGCCCAGGCGGCGACCGCCTACTACAACGGCTTGCAGCAGTCTCTGACTTCCGCGCGGCTACAGGAAAACCAGATCAACGCCGACGTTCAAATCACTCAGCCGGCCGTCGCCCCGTCGGACCCTTCCAAGCCTGTTTTGTCGGTCAACATGCTGATGGGCGCTCTGCTCGGCCTGCTCGCCTCGCTTGCAGCGGTCTTCATCATTGAGCAGATGGACCGGCGCATCCGCACGGAGCATCAAGTGGAGCGGCTCGGCAGCGGGCCGATCCTGGGCGCTCTGCCGCGCCTTTCGCGCGGGGCGCTCTCGCTTCTCAGCCGCCGCCAGCTTCCGGTTCCCGTCGCCGAAGCCTACAGCCTGACCGGGGCGAACCTGATCCGGGTGCTGGGTGCGCCTCTGCCGGGCCACGGACGCCTCGTGATGATCACCAGCGCCCAGCCGGGCGAAGGCAAGTCGCTGACTGCCGCCGAGCTGGCCCGGTCGCTGGCCCGGTCCGGCAAGCAGGTCATTCTCGTTGATGCCGACATGCGCGAGCCGGTGCAGAACACGCTGTTCGACGATGCCCCAAGCACTGGCCTAATTGAAGTGCTTTCTGGGAAGGTGCTGCTCGACGATGCCCTGGCAGCCTCAGAGACGCCGAACTTATCGGTGCTGTTCAACAATGCGCCGCGCACAAACTCGGCGGATATTATTGTCTCGCCGCACATGACGAACTTCCTGCAAATGATCCGTAGCCGGGCCGATGTCGTTGTCCTCGACACGCCATCGTGCACCTTTGTTGACCCGCTGCTGCTTGCGCCGTCCGTAGATTATGTGCTGCAAGTCATTGATCTAGGCCGGGCCAACGAGGATGCCGTCAACAGCACGTCCAGCGTTCTGTCGGGGCTTGCCCCGCTCGGCCTCTTTATCAACCGGACCTCGAAGAAGAACGCGCCGGCTTACGAGATCGCCCGCTCGTTTGCCGCGACGCTTGCGCCGCCGGCGCTTTCCGGCGGCATGACGAAGCCCTCACTTTCCGCCGACCAAACCCTGCTGATGTTCCGCAACACGTCGGGCTACACCCCCAGCCCCTTGAACGGCGCGGACCCTCTGGCCGATGAGATTAACGCGGCGCACAATCTGACAATCCCGCTGAAGCGAGAGGATCATTAACATGACGGCTCAAACCACCAGAACTGCTCCTTCAAAAGCCGGCTCCGGCTTGCTGGCTTGGCCGGGCACGATGTTTCTGTTTCTTGCCGGAGTTGCCCTTGTTTACGCGCCGATCATCTTCGGCGCCGCGCAGCAGTGGATCTCAAACGACAACTACGCCCACGGGTTTTTCATCTTTCCCGTGTCCATTTTCCTGCTTTGGATGCGGAGGGAGAAGATCAAGGCCGCCGAGCGCAGGCCGCAGGTCGCCGGCCTCCTGCTGATCGCTGCCGGGCTGCTTGGGGCGATGGGCGGCTACCTGCTGCAAATCAAGTATATCGGCATGTGGTCGCTCATCCCCACCCTCGCCGGCGGCATTTTCGCGCTGCACGGGCGGGAGCTGTGGAAAACGGCGCAGTTTTCAGTGTGGTTCCTGCTGTTCTCCGCACCGATCCCGAACTCGTTTCTCGGCCCGCTGACCGGCCAGATTCAGGGCATTAGCTGCACAGGCGCGGCCATGATCATGAGCACTCTCGGCTACCCGGTCATCCAGCACGCGAATGTGCTGGATGTCCCCGGCGCGTCTTTAGAAGTGGCGACCGCGTGCAGCGGGTTTCACAAGCTGATCAGCCTGCTGGCGTTTGCGGCGATCTACGGCCATCTTTTTCTGCCGACGCTGGGCAAGCGCGGCCTGCTGCTCCTGCTCGCCGTCCCGATTGCCCTGCTGGTCAACGTGCTGCGGATTTGCGGCCTCGTCGCCGCGACCATTTACGGTGGCCTGTCGGCGCTGCACGCGACGCACGACCCGGCAGAAATCGTTTCTATCTGTTTGTCATTCGTGCTGTTCGTGCTGGCGGGGCGGGCACTCGGCGCCACGAGTGTCCTGGACAGCGGCCCAGCCCCTAGCGCACCGCCTGCGCTCACGGCAGCCCCCGCCGGGCCGCCCTCAACCCTGGGGAGACGGCAGCCCACACTTGCGCTGGTCTGCTGTGCCCTGGTCTTCGGGGTCGCCGTTTTAAACATTGCTCCCGGCCCGATCCCCGTGCCGCATCCCCGCAAACTGGCAGTCGAGACCTTCCCGGACCGGCTCGGCTCCTGGCAGGGCGGCACGATTGCGCCGGTTGACCCGGATATTCAGGCACGCCTTCGGACATCTTCCATTATGGACCGGTCGTACCGGACGAGGGCAGGCCGGGCGGCGGATGTCATGCTGGTGACCGCCTCCGATAACCTGGACATCCATAACCCGAAAGATTGTTTTCCCTCTCAGGGGTGGAATCTGACCAACAGCCGGGACAAGGTGATCGGCGGGCAGCTGGTGACAGTGATGGATGCCCAGCTTGATGACCAAAAGATGACCGTTTTGTACTGGACGACCGGGGTTTACACGCCTCCCCCGCCGCGCTTTTTTCTGGCCCGGCAGGCTCTGCGGCTGCGCGACCGGATTGTCCCGCGCCATGAGGCCGTCTCGCTGTTCGTCCGGCTGATGGTCCCGCAAAGCGCCGATGCCGATTCGGAGATTACGGAGCTTGCCGGGCAGGTACTGTCTCCGGTGCAGGTTTTAGTTCAGGCCCAAAAGAAACCAGGCGAGCAAATTTCGGCGGCTCCGAGTTCGTTTTTTTCTCCTGCCGGGAAGACACACTTTTCGCCGAAGTGCCGGCTTCATGCAGCCTAGTAATTTCATATCTCTTTAAATCTTTGACCTTGAAAGGAACAAAAACGCAGTTATGCAAGAAACATCCGCCGCGGACGGCTCCCCGGCATTGAATGCCGACCAAAACGAGGCTGCACAGACCGGTGCCCTGAGCCTGCCGGAGAAGCGAACCGATACACGAGTTTCGCCGATGGACACTCTGCCGCCGTTCCCGCAGCCACGCGCTCCAGAGCCGCCCCGCCCGAAAAGGCAGAGGAAGCTGCCGATCTGGCTGGCGGCCGGCGGGATGTTCCTGCTGGGCTTGCTGCTGGGAGTTGTCGTGATGCGGCAGCGGGGCCAAAGCAAAACCATTATTGTCTCCGTCAACGGCGCGACGATTACGCGCGACGACCTGTTCAATCAGATGCAGGATGTTTCCGGCGCACAAACGGTTCACCGGATGGTCCAGAACCTGTTGCAGCTTCAGTTCGCTACAAAGAAGGGGCTGGCGCCGACCCAGGCCCAGGTGGATACCGAGTATGCCAAGCTGGCATCCCGCCCGAACTTTGCCCAGGCGCTGGCGCAAAGCGGCATGCTGGAAGGCGATTTCAAGGAAAACCTGCGGGTCCAGCTCGCCGAAACCAATGTGATCACGCAGGGTGTCACCGCCTCCGAGGCCGAGGCTCAGGCATACTACAAAACGCAGTCCAGCCCGGACAATCCAGCGGCTCAGTTCTACCATCCCGCCGAGGTCAGCCTTCGCGCTATTGCCACCACAACCCAGCCGCAGGCTCAAAAAGCGCTGGCGGAGCTGGCGTCGGGAACACCCTTCGAGCTGGCGGCAAATACCTACAGCCTGGATTCCAGCCGGTCCAACGGCGGTTTGCTGGCGCCCTTAGCGTATGGCCGGCCCCCGCTGCACCGGACCCCAGCGCTGGAGCAAAGCATTTTTGCCCTGAAGGTGGGAGACCAAGTCGGGCCGGTCTTCTTCACAAACCAGTGGTGGATTTTCCGCTGCCAGGACAAAGCGCCCGCGGCGACCATTCCTTATGCACAAGTCCACGACCAGTGCGTGACCGGCGCAAAGCTGGCGAAAGGAACCGCCCTGAACTCTAAGCGCATTCAGCAGGAGTTTTTGGACTTCCAGCACACAGCGAATTTGCAGGCATTCTGGCCGCAGTACCAGCGGGTCATTGCAAACCATTAACCGGCGCTCGCGAGATCTGGCCTCGCCGGCAAGTATTGTAAGCTGTACTGCATCCGGGATGCGCTCGTAACATTCTCAGGATTATTTCTTAGGATTATTTAGGTAAAACACGGCAAAACCGGAGACTTGGCATGAAACTTGCAGTTTAAATCAGCGAAACTGCGGTCCTGCAAAGAAGTTTTAACACAACTCCTCGTGGGGCAAAACGCACTTCAATCCAAGATTGGGTATAACAAAGCGTGTCGGCTTTGATTGTCCGCCTTGCAGATCGCTTGCAAAGAGCAAGTCGCATCAGTTACGAGTAGCATCAGTTACAGGAAAAGACACAGGAAACACGCATGAACAAACTCACGACAACCCTTGCCGGCCTTGCCCTCGTGGCCGGCGCCAGCATCGCTCCTGCCTTCGCGCAGGGCAGCTTCACCACCAACGGCCCGTTCACCTTCACCTTCACGCCTACCACGACGTTCTCCGTCACCAACCTGCCCGTCGCCTTCAACTCGAACACGGACGGCACGACGTCCGGCTTCCTGAACCTGTTCGGCGGCACGGAAGTCGGCACCTCCGCCTTCTACCGGAACGTGAACTTGTCGTTTTCGCCCACCATCGGCGGCGCCTCGACCATTGCCGATACGATTAGCTTCGCGACCGTGAACGGCCCTAACCCGGTGGACAACACGTTCTCCATCGCCAGCGTCGGCATCTCCGCTAAGGGCGACTCGTTCGACCTGACCGGCGGCACGCCCGCCGCTCCGGCGGTTCCCGAAGCCAGCACGGTGATCTCGTTCGGCGCCCTGCTTGCGCTGGGCGGCGTTGCCGTCCTGCGCCGCAAGGCGGCCGTCAAGAACGCTGCCTAGTCAGTGAAGAATGCTGCCTAATCGGTATTCCGTGTCACGCCCGTCTGCTTCGGCGGGCGGGCGTGACGCACGGAAAAGCCGCCTCTCGGAAACGAGAGGCGGCTTTTTTCATATCCAAGCCTTATTTCCCGGAAAATCCCGTAAGAATCGGGAGTTGGCATGAAACTTGCAGTGTTGTTTACCAGGATCTTAGCATCGGCAAGCCACAGGCATCCTGCCGATTCGCAGGGGCAACTTATTACCAAAATAGGCTGCCGCTCGGCTTAGCCTTGATCCGAGGCGCAGCAGGGAAATGCTGCCAGCGCACCTTCTACTAGTTACAGGAAAAGACACAGGAAACACGCATGAACAAACTCACGACAACCCTTGCCGGCCTTGCCCTCGTGGCCGGCGCCAGCATCGCTCCTGCCTTCGCGCAGGGCAGCTTCACCACCAACGGCCCGTTCACCTTCACCTTCACGCCTACCACGACGTTCTCCGTCACCAACCTGCCCGTCGCCTTCAACTCGAACACGGACGGCACGACGTCCGGCTTCCTGAACCTGTTCGGCGGCACGGAAGTCGGCACCTCCGCCTTCTACCGGAACGTGAACTTGTCGTTTTCGCCCACCATCGGCGGCGCCTCGACCATTGCCGATACGATTAGCTTCGCGACCGTGAACGGCCCTAACCCGGTGGACAACACGTTCTCCATCGCCAGCGTCGGCATCTCCGCTAAGGGCGACTCGTTCGACCTGACCGGCGGCACGCCCGCCGCTCCGGCGGTTCCCGAAGCCAGCACGGTGATCTCGTTCGGCGCCCTGCTTGCGCTGGGCGGCGTTGCCGTCCTGCGCCGCAAGGCGGCCGTCAAGAACGCTGCCTAGTCAGTGAAGAATGCTGCCTAATCGGTATTCCGTGTCACGCCCGTCTGCTTCGGCGGGCGGGCGTGACGCACGGAAAAGCCGCCTCTCGGAAACGAGAGGCGGCTTTTCTCGTGGCCTTCTTCGCCGGGGTCTTCCCGACCCAGGGAGGCCGCCTGCAAGACGGTGTGGTACTGGCGCGTGACGTGGCGGGCCGAATACTTTTCTTCCAGAACTTTCCGCGCGTTCCGGCCCATGCGTGCCGCTTCCGACGGGTTCTGTGCGAAATGGGTCAAAGACTTCGCAAGCGCAGCCGCGTCGTTCTGCCCCAAACGAACGCCGCAGTCCGCCTCATCAAGCACATAAGCAATTTCGCACTGCTTGCCGACCAGCGCAATGGTTGGCCGGCCTGAAGCAAGGATCGGATAAAACTTGCTGGGAACGCACAGCCCTTCCATGTTCGGCTCCAAAGTGACCAGCGAGACGTCCGCCGAAGCGAACAGCTCGGCCATCTCCGTTTGCGGCAGAACCGGGAACAGCTTGACATTTTCAATGTTCTCGCGCTCGATTCGCGCTCGAATGAAAGCTTCCTGAGCGCCGTTTCCGAACAAGGCGAACGTGACGACGGTGCCTGCTTGCATGAGCGCCTTGGCGGCATCGAGAATTGTGTTGAAGTTGTGGTATCGGCCAAAATTGCCGGCATACAGCACGACAAGGCCGCTGAGACCGAACCGGCGGCGCAGGTCTGTGTCCCGCGCCGCCGGAACAATTCTGTCGGCATCCGCACCAACAGCAATCACTTCCATCCTGCTCTGCGGCACCCCGTAGTTTTGGGAGAGGTACTCCTGCATACAGCGCCCGATGGGAATGACTTTCGCGGCGGCGTTGAGCCAGCGGCGCTGGCGGCCGCGCAGAATGCGGACCAGCCGGCTTTCGGAGCCGAGGACGTTCATCGTCACGACGCGGTCGGGTTCCAGATCGTAGATAATGTAGACATAGGGAGTTCCCGTGAGCCTGTGGTAAAGATGTGCCACCGCCGGGATGGTCGGCGGCGCAGTCGCGGTCAGAACAACGTCGTAGCGCCGCCGGGAAAGCAGCGCCAGAAGAGCGGACTGTGTAAACAGAAGGTTGCCGACCAGCCGACGTGCCGTGGAAGCGCGGTTAAAGTTCGGCGCGGAAACGCGTGTAATGCGGATGCCGTCCCAATCTTCGCCGCACGGCAGTTTCGCGGCGGAGTCCCGGTACAGATGGCGGGTCGTGATGACATCAATTTCCAGGCCGTAGTCATCATGCAGGCTGCGTGCGAGGTCGGAGAGCAGCATTCCGGTCCCTCCGGTCATGTCTGGATAAAAAAACTCGCTAATAATGCAAACGCGCATGATTGTAATTCTTTCGTTTCGGCTTGCTGCGCTATTTGGACTCGCATGACTGTTTAAGGCGTATTACTTCTCGGAGGAAGTCTCGGCCGCCGAAAGATGAGGAGCCGGCACAGGAGCGCTGCTCTGCGGGGGGCAGGATGCTTGCAGGACGGCGTAATAGCGGCGGGCGACTTCGGCCATTGAATACTGGTCTTCCAGGACGCGCCGGGCGTTGCGGCCCATCTGTTCCGCTTCCGCCGGATGCTCCGATAGCCTCACCACGGCAGCGGCAAGAGCGTCCGTCGCCGACTGCTCCATGTGGATCCCCGCCTGCGCTTCGTCAATCACCCGCGCCACCTCGGACAGCGGCGAAACTGTCGCCAGCACCGGCCGGCCGGACGCAAGAATGCTGTAAAACTTGGAGGGAACGCAAAGACCTTCCATGCCCGGCTCTAGGGTCACAAACGACAAATCGGCGGACGCCAGCAGGTCGGCATAGTCTTCTTTGGCGACGAAATCGAACATTCTGACATTTGACAGCGCTTCTTCCGCAACCCGCTGGGCGATGTGCGCTTTTTGCGCCCCGTCGCCGACCAGTGCAAACGAGATCTGCGGATGCGTGTCCCGCAGCAGCCCTGCAGCGTCGAGAACCGTGTCGAAGTTGTGGTAGCGCCCGAAATTCCCAGAGTACAGCACCAGAAAACCGGAAATCTCGTGTTTTGCCCGGAACCGGCTGGATTTGGCGCTGGGAACGATCTCGGCGGGGTCGGAGCCGATAGAGATTGCTTCGATGTTCTGCGGCGGCACACCATAGGTGCGGGTTAGATGCTCGCCCATGTATTCGCCTAAAACAATGACTTTCGCGGCGGAGTTGAGCCAGCGCCGCTGGGCCGCGCCGAAGGCAAGGACAAAAAGGTGTTTTTTCGGCAGCACCTTCATTGTCACCGAGCGGTCCGGTTCCAGATCGTAGACGATATAAACAAAAGGCGTGCTTCGTCGCCGGAGCAGCGCCTGGGCGGTCAGGGCCGCCATCGGCGGTGCGGTCCCGACAAGGACCGTATCGTAAGAAGGAAGCGACAGCAGCTTGGCGAAGGCGGACGCGCAAAACAGCAGGTTCGCGCCGAGTCGCAGCGGCATCGGCAGTGCGTTCGGGTGCGGGGTGGCGACGCGGTGGATACCGACCCCGTTCCAGTTCTCAAACGCCGGCAGCTTGGCCTGGGTGCGCCGGTAAAGGTTCGTGCTGGTGACGACGTCAATTTCTAAGGCCGGATCAATCTCACGCAGGGACCGAACAAGGTCCGAAAGGACCGTCCCGGTCCCGCCGGTGTTGTCCGGGTAAAAGAATTCGTTGACGATACAAATACGCATTATGGGTTTTGTGACCATTGCGGGACATCCTGTGTACCGCCCTATCTCTCCGGCTTGTCTCCCCTACCTATGGTACAAGAACCATGCCAAGTACGGTGTTTGCAGCCGCCAGGAGGTGCGAAAGAAGAGATTTTAAAGAAGAGATTTTTCTGGGAGAACCAGAGGGATCCAGCGCATTTGGCATGAATTTTGCATAACAGTAGGGTATGATGGATTTGCCTCCGTGCTGCCCTTGTTCAGTGTACCGCAAATTCAGGCCGATGTGCGATGTTCATTCTGTGATGTTCATTCTGCGCCTCGCAAAATCCTCAAACTAACAGACCGACGCTGCCGCGACCAAACACAAGACGACCAAGAAAGGCTACTGCATGAAAAAAGCGCTTATTACCGGGATTACCGGCCAGGACGGCTCCTACCTCGCGGAGCTGCTGCTCGCGAAGGGCTATGAAGTTCACGGGATCATCCGCCGCGCTTCGACCTTTAACACCAGCCGCATCAACTCTCTCTACGAAGACCCGCATATCAATGGGGTCCATCTGTTCCTGCACTACGGCGACATTTCCGACTCGACCAACCTGATCAAGCTGCTGTACCGGATTCAGCCGGACGAAGTATACCATTTAGCCGCCCAGAGCCATGTCCGCGTCTCGTTTGACATCCCGGAATACACCGGCGATGTGACCGGCATCGGCACAGTCCGCATTCTGGAAGCCATTCGGGAAGTCGGCCTCAAAACCCGCTACTACCAGGCCGGGTCGTCGGAGATGTACGGGCTGGTGCAGGAAGTGCCGCAGCGCGAAACCACCCCGTTCTACCCCCGCTCCCCTTACGGCGCGGCGAAAATGTATGCCCACTGGATCACGGTCAACTACCGCGAAAGCTACGGCATGTTCGCCTGTAACGGCATCCTCTTTAACCATGAGTCGCCCCGGCGCGGCGAGACATTTGTCACGCGCAAAATTACGCGGGCCGTCGCTCAGATCAAGGCGGGCTTGCAGGACAAGCTGTATCTCGGCAACTTGGATGCCAAGCGCGACTGGGGCTACGCGAAAGAGTATGTCGAAGCCATGTGGCTCATGCTTCAGCAGGAAGAAGCCGATGATTATGTCATCGCCACCGGCGAGACCCACACGGTCCGCGAATTCTTAGAAGAAGCGTTCACCCATGCCGGCATGAACTGGAAAGACTATGTCGAATTCGATGCCCGCTACGAGCGGCCCGCCGAAGTGGACCTTCTCATCGGCGACGCCAGCAAAGCCAAAGCCAAGCTCGGCTGGGAGCCGCGCACGACGTTCCATGACCTCGTCCGGCTGATGGTGGACGAAGAAATGGCGTCTCTCGGCCAGGCGCAGAGCCGCCCGAATGTGCTGGTGGGCAGCCGGTAACCGAAAGCAACTCCATGACCGATACCATGACCGATACCATGACCGAAACAATGACTAGTGAGATCTCTTGGCCCGAAGCCCGCGTCGTCGTCACCGGCGGCGCGGGGTTCCTCGGCTCGTTTGTCGTGGACAAGCTGCGGGAGCGCGGCTGCAAGATGATCATTGTCCCGCGCTCGGCGGACTACGACCTGCGCGACCGTGACGATATTGTCCGGCTTTACGAAGAGGCTCGGCCCGACATTGTCCTGCACCTCGCGGCGGTGGTCGGGGGCATTGGGGCAAACCAGGGCAACCCCGGCCGGTTCTTTTACGACAACGCGATCATGGGCATTCAGCTTATTGAATACGCCCGGCAGATGGGGGTCCAGAAGTTTGTTGCGACCGGGACAATCTGCGCGTACCCGAAGTTTACGCCGATTCCGTTCCAGGAAGACGAGCTGTGGAGCGGCTACCCGGAAGAAACCAATGCTCCCTACGGCCTGGCGAAAAAGATGATGCTGGTGCAGACGCAGGCATACCGGCAGCAGTACGGCTTCAACGGCATCTTCTTGCTTCCGGTGAACCTGTACGGCCCGCGCGACAACTTCGACCTCAACACGTCGCACGTTATTCCGGCGCTCATCCGCAAATGCGCCGAGGCCAAAGCCGCCGGACGCGGCGAGATCGTCTTGTGGGGCGACGGCACCCCCACCCGCGAGTTTCTGTATGTCGAAGACGCCGCCGAGGGCCTGCTGCGGGCAGCGGAAAGCTACAATGGCGACCAGCCGGTCAATTTAGGCACCGGCGAGGAAATCCACATCCGCGACCTGGCAACGGTGATCGCGGCGGAAGTCGGGTTTACCGGCGAGATTGTTTGGGACACGACCAAGCCGAACGGCCAGCCGCGCCGGTGTTTAGATGTCACGCGGGCAAAAGAACTGTTCGGCTTCGAGGCTCAGAACACGCTTCAGCAGGGCATCGCCAAGACTGTCGCCTGGTTCAAGCAGCACGACACAGAGCTGCGCGAAGTGGTTTTTGCTTGATTTTCTTTGGCGGAATGCGGGCGAGTGAAGGGAGCGGCAGTGTGCCGCTCCTTTTTTTGCCGTTTGCCCTCTGGTTTTTGCTGATTGTTTCTGCTGATGCGCTCTCAGTTTCTGCGGCTACCGGCGGTAGTTCGTTTTGACACTTTTCTGTTTCTGCCGAAGCCTCCGGGCTCTCCGATTCAGGGATCGGGCAGACGTTGTCAAAGTGGATGCGATCATAGCTGGGAGAGAGCGAGGCGAACTGAAGATTATCATGGGTTCGGTCCGCCACGTCCTGATCGGCACTCGGGTCCGTTTGGCACGAGCGGTTTGTCTGGCCTAGCGTTGCCAAGGCTTCCTTGCGGGCGCGGCCCTCGAACAGCGCCGGCACTTCGCGCCCTAGATGGAAACAGTCGGCATATTCAGACTTTCTCGATTTTAGAAAGGAATCACCTCAACACGCTGCGGCAGTCGGCGGCGAAATATCCGAAAGCAACGGGTTCTTCGCCATGATCTCCTGTTTTTGTATCCAGCCCTGACGCCACCTCTCAAGCGGCAGATCGAAACCGTACAAAAGGGCGGCGGCGACAATCAGGGTCCCGGCGCAGACGCTGAGGCTACTCCCGTGGCCGAAGTGACTCAGGATTTGCAGGATAAAGACATGACACAAATACACCGGGTACGATATCTCCCTGACCATGCGGTCAATCTTCATGCGCTTGGTCAGTAGGAACAGAAGCGGCAGGTTCATCACCATCACTCAATGTTAGGCTTCCACTTCGCCCGGCGTCTTGTAGCCGAGAGCGCCCAGCACAAAGTACTGAAGCGCGGACGGAGAGGAACAATGCAGCTAGGCATCGTCCCAAAGGCCGAAATGCGCCGAAGCATGTTTCAGCACGAAGTTGGTTGGCTCATTGAGAATACTTTCGTTGCAGGCCTTAAGTGAGGCCCAGGGGTTAAGTGAGGCCCAGGGGTTAAGTTACCGCCTGTGCCTCGGTTCCGGTGGAGGGATCAGTTTGGCATGGCGAACCGCTGTCAATGATCCGGTCCAGCGCGTCCAGCACGTCGGCGCTGGCGTCAAGCGTAAACTTGCGGGCGAAGTGGGTGTGCGAGGCTTTTATCGCTTCCAGGTCCACCAGCGTCAGCAGCTTCGGATGCTCTTTTTTTTCCGACCAGTCCAGGTAGACTAAGTTATCATGATGCACTTTAAGACTGGGAGAATTGCAGACGATTATCTGGAAATACGACTCGTCCGAGTAGGTTAATCCGCGGTAATGCCTTGTCAGAGCGGCGGCGGTCGGCGTCTTTAAGAACTCGAAAATGGTGGCGATGGCATGGCGGCTGACGGTGAACCACTGGCTGCCGGCGTAGGGGCGCAGCGTGTCGCTGAACGGAAGCAGATGATGCCCAATGGCGTGCGGGATGTTTAGCGGGCGAATGACTGGGCGCAAGCGCCGGTTCACTGATGGGAACGGGAGCTTCTTAACGCAGTAGCGCTTGTAATACTGTTTATGCAGGTCGGTACTCAGCGCGTCCTGGCCCAGGTCTTTGACCTCAAAGTGGGCGTCGTATCCCCCGGCCTCTAGGTTCGCGAGTATCTGCGCTGCCGGTTTAGTCGGGTAGCAGGAGCCGCTCAGGGTCACGCACCAGTCAGGCGAATCGGAGCGCCGGTACATCTGCTCCAGCGACCGCAGCATCGCCTCCACCAAGCTAAAGTCTCCCCACTTGGTGTTGACATAGGGCCGGACGAACTCGACATTGGACGGCAGGAAGCCGTCAGGCAGCGGGCATTTGCCGAAGTCGTGGTGGCAGACAATCGGCGGATCGCCGAACATCGAGTTCAGGCGAGTGACCAGGCGCAGGAGCTGGGACGGGTTGTTATGGGTCAGCAGGACAAATCCAATGCGACTCATCAGAATTCTCCTTCATCAATAATTTGGTCGAGCGCATCCAGCAAGTTCGCGCTCTTCTCCTCGTCAAACTTGCGGGCGAAATGTGCCGGGGAGGCTTGAATGGCGGTTAAGTCTTCCATTAAAAGCAGCTTTGGGTTTGCCTTCTTCTCCGACCAGTTTACATACAGCCAGTTGCGGGCATCCAAAGTGAAGCCAGGTGCGTTGTAGAGGATTGTCTGAAAATACGACTCTTCCGAAAACAAAATCCGCTTGTAGTGACGCGCCAGCGCGGCGGCGTCCGGCGTCGCCTGGAACGCGATTACATACTCGGCGGCGCGGCGGCCGATGCTGAACCACTGGCTGCCGCCGAAGCAGCGCAGGCGGCCGGGCCGGAACGGCAGCAGGTGACGCCCAACGATGTGGGGCAGGTTCACCCGGCGCGTTTTCGGGCGCAGGCGCTTGTCTATAAAAGGAATATCGAGAAAGTGGACATGCACACGCTCGGTAAACATCCGGTGCCAGTCGTCGTCTTGCCGCTCCGGCTTGACTTCCTGCCCTTCGATGTGGGCATCGTACCCGCCCGCTTCCAAGTTTTCCAAAATCTGCGCCGCCGGCTTGGTCGGGTAGCAGGAGCCGCTGAGGATGACGCACCAATCGGACGAGTCAGGCCGGCGGTACATTTGCCCCAGCGCAATCGCGGTTGCCTGAACAACGCTAAACTCGGCCCAGCCGGTTTCAAGATGCGGTCGAACGAACTCAACATTGGGCGGCAGAAAGCCATCGGGCAGCGGGCATTTGCCGAAATCGTGGTGGCAGACAATCGGCGGGCCGTCGAACATCGAGTTCAGGCGGTTGACCAGCCGCAAAATCTGTCCGGGCTTGGCATGGGTTAGCAGGATAAATCCGATCCGGCTCATCGTGAACCCTTTCCCTTCAAGCGCGTCATGACCGGCCCCGGAGACGGCTCACCCGCTGCCGTAGCGATCTTGGGACGAGGTCGCGGAACAGGCCGAGCATCGAGGCGCGGTCCCGGATCAGCACCCGGCCCAGCGTCAGCAGCACGACGGCGGACGCAGACGCCAAGCGCAGGTTGCGGGCTTTCAGCGCATCGCGCATCTGGTCAATCACACGCCGTCCGAGGTACCCATACTGGAATTGGTAGGCCGACAATTCCATTCGGCGGCGCTGTTTCGGGTCAACGTCCCCCAGATGGGTTTCAATGACGACACAGGCATTGTCGAGCATCCGCTTCATCTGGCCGGACGCATTGCTTGGGTGAATCTGGTAGTGAAGCGCCGTGCGGTCTTCCATGATAATGCGGCTGGCTTTCGCGATCCGAAACCACAAATCCCAGTCGTCCGCGCCCCAAATCTGTGCGTTCAAACCGCCCAGCCGCCGCAACAGGTCGGTTCGCACCAGTGTCTGGCCAGGCGAGACGATAGGGTTCCCCTCAAAAAGCATCTCAAACTTGATTTCCGGCCAAAACGGCATCCGCGAGAGCTTCAGGCCGGTGACAGCGTCCATGTTGTCGGCCGGTCCTGCGACCATGCCGGCGTCGGCGTTTTGGATGAGCGCCGCGACCTGCCATTCCAGCTTGTCGGGCGGCCACAGGTCGTCATCGTCCAGCAGCGCGATGAACTCTCCCCGCGCTTCGGCCAGGCCCCGGTTCCGGGCCGCCCCCTGCCCCTGGTTTTCCTGCGCGATGTACCGAATCTGTCCGGCCTCAGCCAGCGGCCGCAGGACCTCAGCGGTGTCGTCAGGCGAGCCGTCGTTGACGACGATCACCTCGTAGTCGGTGAACGTCTGCGCGAACACGGAATCGAGCGTCGCCCGCACAAAATCACGATGTTTGTAGGTCGGAATGATGACGGAGACGACGGGCATGACTACTCGCTTCTTCCACAGATTTCCAGATCGGCTTGGACCATCAGATGGACCAGCTCCCGAAAACTTGTCTTCGGTGTCCAGCCCAAAACCGTGCGGATTTTGGACAGATCACCGACAAGCTGGGCGGTTTCGGGCGGACGCACGAAGGCTGGGTCGGTCCGCACATACCTCCGCCAGTCCAAATCTACCCAGCCGAATGCTTCGGCGACAAACTCTTCCACGGAATGCGTCTCCCCGGTCGCGATGACATAATCGTCTGCGTTGTCTTGCTGAAGCATCAGCCACATGGCCTCGACATAATCCCGCGCGTAGCCCCAGTCCCGCTTGGCGTCCAGACTGCCGAGTGTCAGCTCCTGCGACATCCCCAGCTTGATCCGGGCTACGCCGCTGGTGATTTTGCGGGTGACGAATTCCAGGCCGCGCCGCTCGCTTTCGTGGTTGTAGAGAATGCCGGAGCAGGCGTACATCCCGTAGAACTCCCGGTAATTGACCGTCATCCAGTAGGCATACATTTTGCCGACGCCGTAAGGGGAGCGCGGGTGCAGCAGGGTCGTTTCCCGCTGCGGCACTTCCTGCGGGATGCCGAACAGTTCGGACGACGACGCTTGAAAGAAGCGAATAGCCGGGTTGACCAGCCGGATGGCTTCCAGGAGCCGGGTGACGCCGAGGGCGCTGAACTCGCCGGACTGCACCGGCTCTTTCCAGGAGGCCGGGACAAATGAATGCGCGGCCAGGTTATAAACTTCGTCCGGCTGGGCTTCTTCCAGCATCAGGGTCAGCGAATTCTGGTCCAGCAGATCGCCGGCGACCAGATGCACCTGGTCACGCAGATGGCTGATCCGGCTGAGGCCGTCAAACGACAGGTTACGGACCGTGCCGCAGACCGTGTAGCCTTTAGACAGCAAAAGCTCCGCCAGCAAAGAGCCGTCCTGCCCAGCAATCCCCGTAATGAGTGCATTTTTTCTCTGTATAGAGCGTGCTGGACTGGTCATGCTTTGCTGAATTTCTCTCCCGACAGCGGCGTTCCGCGCGACCAGCGGTAGTAATTCGCGGCAATTCGGAGATACCTCACCGCTTGACGGGGATGGCCGTGTACCAGAGCATCCATTCCCCGCTGCCCCCACTGCACGGCATAACCACGTTCCGAGTACCGGAACCCCTCCAAAACGGCGCGGCGCTGTTCGTCGGTGAGGCTGGAGGCTTGGGATGCTTTCACGCGCATCATCATCTCAGCGGCTCGCATAGACTGGCCCGAACCGGACATGTTGTGCTCATGGCGGCGATAGCTGAGGACAACCGTATCGGATAACGGCATCTTCCCCTGCTGCGTAATCCGCAGCCACATATCCCAGTCTGCGGTGGGCGACATCGTCACATCGAAAACCCCTGCGCGGTCCAGCACTATTCGGCGAATGAGTACCTGTCCGGGTGTCCAGATGATGTTCCGGTAGGCCAGCATGGCGAAGCAGGCGGCCTCCGCAACGGGATGGTCAACGGGGCGGCCTCCCCGAATGCTTTGCCGGGTGCGCCCGAACTGTTCCGCCTCGCCGGGGCGGGTCCGGTTGCCTTTCCCATCAATATAGCGGGCCAGCCCATAGGCGGCAGGGGCGTCAGGGTGAGCGTCTAGCAACGCCGCCAGCGTCTCCAGCGCGTCCCGCTCCAGCACGTCATCGGCATCCAGGAACAGCACATAGTCGGTGCTGGGCGAAATTGCTGCCAGCCCGCTGTTGCGTGCTCCCGACAGTCCCGCGTTCTTCTGATGGACAGCATGGATACGCAGCTCGGCAGCGGCCAGGCGGTCAACTAGCGGCCCTGTCTCGTCGCGCGAGCCATCGTTCACGATGGTCAGGTCCCAGTCGCCGCGCGTTTGGGCACAAACACTTTCAACGGTCTCAGGCAGATATTTTTCCGCATTGTAGGCAGGAATAATTACAGAGATTGCCACATGAATTCTCCGGCATGTCCGTGACCCTCTATCCTTAGACGAGCGCAGGCGAGGGCTGGTCTCTATGGGCATCGAGCGACCAGCGCGAGGGAACCAGCACACTTCCCATCTCCGGGAAGTAAGGGAACGTGCTGTTCAGCAGGTTGATGTCCTCAACCTCGATAAAAGCCGCCCCTGAAAGGCCATCAAGAAAATTATGGTCGCCGTCCGAAAAGCTGACATCCAGCGAGTAGGTGCCAGGCAGCAGGTTAGGCAGCAGGAAACGCGCTTGAATTGTCTCGTTCCCGCTCATGCTCCTCAGCTCCGAGTCGCTCAAAAAACTGCCGACGGCAAAAATCCGTTCTCCACGCACGTTGTTTACGCCGATCCCAAGCCTGGGCGATCCTAGCCGCGTGTACGTCTTCATGTGGATGTTTAGGCGGACAGCGGTGCCGGGTTGGAACGTGGCGGTCGCTTCTCCATCATCGTTGGAGATTTGTAAGGCCAGGATATGGGGTTTGTCTGTCGGCTTTCGTGTCGGGTGGTCGCGAAGATCAACAGAGTCTTTTGGGACGCCATGCGTGAGGTATGCTTCCAGGGCCGTATTCACGTCACCATAAGCCATCAGCGAGCCGCGCTGCAAAACGAGGCCCCTGGTACAGAGGGCAACAACAGAATTAATGTTGTGAGACACAAATAAAACCGTGCGCCCACTGTTTGCGACATCCTGCATCTTCCCAATGCACTTCTTCTGGAACTCGGCGTCGCCGACGGCCAGCACTTCGTCAATGATTAAAATCTCTGGGTTCAGGTGGGCGGCGACGGCGAATGCAAGGCGGACGTACATTCCCGACGAGTAGCGCTTGACCGGCGTGTCCAGGAACTGCTCGGTGCCGGAGAAGTCCACGATTTCGTCGAACTGCCGGGCGATCTCGCTTTTCTGCATTCCTAAAATCGCGCCGTTGAGATAGACATTTTCGCGGCCTGTCAGCTCCGGGTGGAACCCCGTCCCGACTTCCAAAAGGCTCCCGACGCGCCCGTAGAGGTCAATCTTCCCTCTAGTCGGTTCGGTAATCCGGGACAAAATCTTCAGCAGAGTGCTTTTGCCCGCGCCGTTCCGCCCGATAATGCCGACGACATCACCTTTTTGGATGTCGAAGTTTACATCGTTCAAGGCCCAGAAGGTCTCGCGCTCGACTTTGGCGAGGGGGTTTCGGAGCTTCGCCATCAAGGCTTCACCGGCGGTGGTATGCTTTTCGGCGTTTTTGGCGATTGAGTAGGACTTGGCGAGGCCGCGCACGGAGACGGCAATGTCGCTGGCGGCGGCGCCTGCAAAGACTTGGGGCGTGATCTCGGCGGCGGTCAGCACATTAGATGACATCGGCAAACTTCCTTTCCATCTTCTTGAACGAGAACGCGCCCAGGACGAACAAGACGATGGTGACGGCGGCGGAATAGGCGACGGCGTTCCAGTTCGGGGCGGCGGTGCCGAGCAGGGACCACCGGAACGCTTCCAGCAGGCCGGTCAGCGGGTTGACCTCAAAAATCAGCTTGTACTTGACGGGGATCAGCGCGGCGGAATAGGCCACCGGGGACGCATACAACAGAAACTGGGTCATTACCGGCAGGATATACGACACATCCCGGTAGGACACCATCAGCGCCGATGTGTACAGTCCCACGCCCACCGCAAGCATCACGACCAGAAGCAGCCAGACCGGCAGCAGCAGCAGCGCGACACCGGGAACGACATGGTTGATCACCATCAGCGCGACCATCATCAGCAGCGCGACCCCAAAGTCAATCAAGGTTGAGAAGACAGTCGAGAGCGGCAGGGCCAGCCGGGGAAAGTAGACTTTCGAGACTAGATTGGAGTTTTGCAGCAGGCAGCCGCTGGTCTTGCCGAGAGTGGAAGCAAACGCATTCCACGCCAGCAGCCCGGCGTAGGAGAACACCAGGTACGGGACGCCGTGCGGGGCGGGCAGCTTGGCGACTTTGCCGAAGACAAACGAGAAAATCCCCGCCGCCAGCAGCGGCTGCAAGATGACCCAGACCACGCCGAGGGCGGTCTGCCGGTAGCGCAGCTTGACATCGCGCTGGGCGAGGGTCGTGAGCAGGTCACGGAACTGCCACAGCTCGCGCAGGTTAATCGCCTGCCACCCAGACGTGGGCTGAATGGTAAGATGGGGCTTCGGGGAGGTATTCGGAGAGGTCAGAGTGTCCATAAAGTTCCGTTCATCAAAGTCTGTTTACAAGCACAGCGTATAGTATTTTACCATACTCTCACCCTGCATCATGCAAAAATCGTGCCAAGTCGCCTCGGTCTGCACGGCAGAGTTGCGAGACGGCAAAAAGCGCCCAACCCCAAAAAGAGGCGAGCGCTGAGATGCGACCTACCGCACTGCTTCGCGTGGTCCTTCCTAAAGGAAGGATACAGATAGTCAATGAAGGCTCAAGTGGCTGCTCCAAATCCTTCCTTTAGGAAGGACCCTGCAAAGCAAGGTGGTAGGTCTCTTACGCCGTTTTGTGCGAACGGTAATCCTCAATATGCTTGTAGACATCGTCCGGGAAGTTCAGGTCCCGGTAGACGTTGCCGGCATCGGGATCGTCCGGGTTCGGGATAATCGGGAACTCCTGCTGGGACTGGTATTCCAAAATCTTGTCGCGGCGCGGCGGGTTGTAATTGTGGTCCTTGACCTGCGTGTACAAAGACTGGGCTTCAGCCTCGCCGAAGTCTTTGTCTTTCGCCAGCTCGGCGACAACTTCTTCTTCGGTCAAAAAGTGCCGGGCGACCATTGTAAATACCAGGCGTCCATAATGGCCGATGTCTTTTTTATGGTCCAAAGAGTCCAGCAGATGCGCCATCATCACGTCTTTTTTTAAGTCTTCCAGTGCCATGTCATGTTCTCGCTTCCGTCACTAAGATGCTCAGAGTTTCTCCAAAAGCGGCAAAAATCAAACATTTGTTTGAAGGGGATTTGTTGAATTATCCCAGAACCACGATCCCAGAACCATGACATAAATGTCACGGCTAACCAGCGCGGACGCTAAGAAGTGCCGCTTCGCGGCACTGGGAACATATAAATATGTCATGGTCCAAGATTTGTTTGGAGTTCTTTGGCCCGCCCCGCCCACTGGCTGTACGGGTACTTCGCCAAAAACCCCACCAGCACCGTGTTTGCCGCCGCCGGGTCCGATGCCCGCAGCATCTGGCCGAGCTTCAGACGCGCCATCTCGTCTTCCGGCGCATCCGGCGTCTCTGTGATTAAGGCCCGCAGCAGCGCCGCCGCCGCGTCTAGGTCGCCCTCAATTTCCAGCGCCCCCGCCAGGCGCAGCCGCTCCCGCGCGGAAAGCGCCAGCGGCAGGCGAAGCCCCGCCGCGTCCCGCACGCACCGCGCCGCCAGCACCGGCTGTCCCCGCCTCAAAAGCTCGCGCACCGCGCCCAGCATCTCGCGGGCCGCCTCGCCGTGGTCCTGCGCCGCCAAAAGCTGCGCCAGCTCCGCCCGGACCAGGCCGTTATTCGGGTCCCGCTCTAGAAACGCCCGGTACTTCCGAATGGCAAGGTCTACTGTCTCGTAGCCGTGCGACGCCGCCGAACGCGCATCTTGCAGCAGGTAATCCTGACGCCCATCACGCAGCAGCCCGGTCAGCTCGGCGGCAACCAGCCCAAACACAAAGCCGCCGATATGCGCCCAGTAGGCGGTCCCGCCCGGCTGCGGGTTCACCAGAAAATAGACCCCGCTGCCGAGGCTTTGGGCAATCCACAGACCGAGGCCCGCCACCGCCGGCACTTGCAGCTTGTCCCAGCCGGACTTGAGAAGCACGCCCGGCAGCCAGAACAAGCAGATCTGCGCCCGATGAAAGCGAATTGCAAACGGGGCCAAAATCGCCGAGATCGCCCCCGACGCCCCGACCAGCGGCACGACCACTTTGGGCGCAAACAGCAGCACAATCGCCATGTGCAGCAGCCCCGCCGCAATCCCGCCGCCGAGATACAACGCGAGAAACGCTTCCCATCCCAGCGCTTCCTCGACATGCGGCCCGAACAGCCACAAAAAGACCATGTTTCCAAACAGGTGCATCAGGCTAACATGAATAAAAATGCCGGTGAACAGCGCGATAAAGTGCGGATGGCTCGGCACCAGCCCCCAGCGGGCATACGTCGCCGGGCCGGTAAAGCAGAACACGGCGACGTTGACGGCAATCAGGGTGTACGTCACCCAGGGCGTGCGCCGGCCCCGCCGGTCGGTGCTGTAGGGCAGCGGCAGAAGCAGGGTCAGAAGAAAGAGCCAGTAGGGAGAAAGGGTCATGATGGAGAAGGGACTGAAGATAAGTCACGGAGCGCCGTTCAGATGCCGCCCCCTAGCCCCCAATAATGGGGGAACCGGAGAGGAGCAAGAGCAGCCTCTTCCATTCTTTTCTGGTTCCCCCATTATTGGGGGCTAGGGGGCGGCATCTGAACGGCGCTCTGGCCCTCTGCTACACTTCCACCCGCACACGCCGGCCCGACGCCGACGACTCAATCGCGGCAAACACCATCGCGAGGCTTTTAATGTTATCACGGCACTCGCCCATCGGCGTTTCGCCCGTTTGCAGCGCGTTCAAAAAGTCAGCCAGCGACCCGGCGATGCCGCCGGGCGCGTCGTGCCGGACGACGCCTTCCACCGTGTCCGACTCGCGGATAAAACCTTCCGTGCCGCGCACGACCCCCGCCGACGGCGGCGCGGCGGCAGTGCCGTCCCAAACCGCCGTGCCGCGTGGGCCGACGCCCCGCCAGTTGGCTTCCCAACTTGTGTCCCGGCCCTCGCTCGCCCACGATCCCCGGTAAGTGTACCGCAGGCCGCCGGTCATCTCAAACAAGGCGGTCGCGCTCGATGCCCCCGTGTACCAGCTCCATTCCGGGTTGAACTCCTCGCAGTAAACCGAGACCGGATCGGCCCCCGACACATACCGGGCGGCGTCAAAGGTGTGGATCGCCATATCTAAGAGAAGAACACTTGCCATCTCGTCCCGGAAGCCGCCGAAATGCGCCCCGATATAGAAGTCTGTATTCAGAATGCCGAGCGGCCCTGTTTGCTCGGCCACAAGTTGCCGGAGCGCGTGCAGCCGGGCATCGTAGCGGCGGCTTTGGCTGACCATGTACAGCTTGCCGGACTTCTCAGACGCCGCCACCATTTCCCGCGCTTCCGCCAGCGTGGAGGCCATCGGCTTCTCGCCCAGCACGGGAACGCCCGCCGCCAGCGCCTGAAGGGTGACCGCATGATGCGCTTCCGGGATCGTCACATCTACGACAAAATCCGGCTTTACATCTGCCAGTGCTTTGCCCAGGTCTTCGCCCGTGGAAATGCCCGGCAGCGCCAAAGCGTCCGCCGCCGCCGCCGCCGCGCCGGGCTTGACATCCACCCAGCCCGCAACCTCGACCTCCGGGTTGGCTTTGAGAGTGCGTCCCCAGTTCTGTCCCATCCCGCCCGCGCCAACCAGCAATGCTTTGAATACTGCCATAATCACCAATTATACCGCAAATTCAACCGCGAACATTTAGTCCCAGTCGTTGAGCTTTTAGTCCCAGTCGTTGAGCTTTTCGCGGGTCTCTTTAGCCCAGCGCCGGACCGCCTCGCCGCGCTTCTCAAAGTAAAGGGCGCTTGCGAGTATCAGCAGCCCCAGCAGCGTTGCAGTGACCGCCCAGTGGATATGCCCGCCGACTCCTTGTGTTTCGCGCAGCAGCAGGGCCAGAAGAAACGCGGCTCCCGCCCCGGCGAAAATCTTGATGCGGGCCGCAATCCCGTAAAAGACCGCCCCGACACACTCGGTCAGCAGCAAAACCGCGTGCAGCGGCGCGGCCGACGCAGCCCACGCCGCCGCAAAAGTCGGCGTCAAGACCAGCAGCAAGCCCGCGAGGAAGTAAACAGCCGTGTTCGGTCCTTCCCGGCGACGGGCCATCAGTCCCAGCGCCAGCACATACAGCCCGGCGGGGATCAAATAAAAGTCGCTGTCCGGCACGCCCGGCACCCCAAGCTGCTTCATCAGAAACGCAAAGTACGCGCAGAAGTAGGCGAGGACACCCGCCTGCCCCCACCCCGGCGACGCGAGGCCCCGCGCGGCTCCGAGAAACACCGACCCCGCAACCAGCAGCACAGACACGGCAAAGCGGCCGTCCGCGCCGCCCAGGTGAACCAGCGCGACCAGGATCGCCGCCAGACCCACCCCAACCGCCGCGCTGTTCAAGGGCAGGGCGGCAAAGCGGGCGGCTTTTATTCGCTCTGCCCCCGCCGCCAGCGCCAGCCAGACCAGGCCGCCGAAGCTGAACACGAACCCCTGCCTCGGTCCGGACACCGACGGGGAATACTGGCCAATCGCCAGCCAGAACGCCCCGCTCAGGGCAAAGGCTGCCAGCCCGGCCAGCGGCGAGGAGCGCAAGGCAAATCCCGCCGCCGCGTACAGCGCCCCATAAGCGCAGACAACCGCGAGAAGCGCGGACGTGCCGCCCGCCGAGGATCGAAGCAGCGTTTCCAGGGTGGCCGTCAGCAGGGCAAACAAAGACGCCGCCGTTGCCGCGTTTAAAAGCGGCTCCGTCCACCGAACACTGCGCCGCCGCTGCGCCATAATTGCGGCCCCAAACAGCACAGCGGCGTAAGGCCAGAGCGCCGCCGCGTACCGAGTCGAAGCCGGATTTTCAAGCCGGTGCAGTTCATGCACGATGCCGAGCGCCCCGGCCAGCGCCGCCATGTAAATCAGCGCCGGACGCCGCTCCCAGTAGGCAAGCCAGGCGGTCAAAGGCGCGAACCCGCACAAGACTGCCGCCGCAAGCGCTTCACGTCCTGCCGCCGCATATCCGCCAAAGCCGCCCAGACCGAACGCCAGATAGAACAGCGCCAGCAGGCCCATTCCGCAGTCCGCCGCCCGCGATCCCGGCCGCACAAATGCGACGCCGACCGCAAGAACCGCTCCTAGCGCAAGGAGGAGAAGCGGCGAGTAGGAAAGTGGCCCGAAACCCGCATACCCAAGCTGAAGCAGGACGTTTCCTGCCGCCGCCACCAGTCCCGCCCAAAGCCAGACCTGCCCCCGGCGCTCCGACACGGCCAGCGCGGCGATGCTGAGGGGAACGAGGCCGAAGCCGTAATTCAGCTCCCAGCCGGCGTGCGCCGATGCCCAGGGAAGAAGGCGCGACTCCAGCAGCAGGACTTCCAGCACGGCCGCCCCCGTGAGCGGCCAAACCGAAGCATCCTCTCCGCCTCGCTCCCGCAAAGCAAAAACCAGCAGCAGAAGCGGCAGGGCAACTACTGTTGAAAGCCAGCTCGACTGGCCGAGAAACGCCGTAAAGGCGCACAGCAGCAGGCCAATGACCGCCGCCGCAAGGCTGACAGTCGGACGCTTCAGCTTCCAAAGCAGCAGCGCCGAGACCGCCAGCGGCAGGGCGAAGTTCGGCGACAAATGTCCGAGCTGCGATCCCAGCCAGTAGACCAGCACGACAAGATAAACGATAACCGAAGCGGCCGCCGTTCCGCGCCGGGTCCAGGCAAAGTACCCCAAGCTCAAAAGCGCCGGCAGCAGCAGGCCGCCGATCTCCGCCGCCGACACGGAAAGCGAGGGCGACTGAACACAATCGTAAACCAGCCGCACTCCCTGCCCGACCAGCGCCAGACCCGCAAGCGCGAGGCCGCCGTCCGCGCAGGCCGACGCCAGGGCCGCACGGCTGCTGCCGAGCCGCCGGCTTGCCGCCTGAGACGCTAGGCCCACAGCCTGCCCCCAAACGGCGTAGTAAACCCAGTGATCCGAGCCGCGCTGCGGGTCGAGGCGGTAGAGGGCCAAAATGCCCCCAACAGACAGCGCCGCCTGAGCGGTGAAGACGTACCCCCGGTCTTCAAACAGCATCGCCGCGACCGCGTAGGCGAGGCCAAGCAGCAGCAGGGGCGCGGCCGCCGGACCCAGCGTGCCGAGGCCGCCGAGCCAGAGCGCCAGGGCCAGCGCCGACAAAGCTGACACCTGCGCCGCACCGCGCCATACTTCCCGCCGCGCTTCCCCCGCCCGCCGGGCCGCCAGAAAAAAGCCGAGTGTGAGAGACGCAAACGAGAGGCCGTAAACCAGGCCCCGCGTTTCCGGCGGCAGCGAATGCGGCAAAAGCAGACGCAGGGCGAAATACAGCCCGGCGGCAAGATCGGCTCCCAGCAAGCCCGCCGGCCAGCGGCCCGGCTCGCGCCGGGCCAGCCACGCATAGAGCGGCAGGGAGGCAAGGCTTGCCGCCAGGCCAATCTCATCGGTGCCGAGCGCCCCGCCGAGCAGGCGAAACGCATTGACGGCGACAATATCAAGCGGCACCAGCAGCGCGGCAATGGCTGTCAAGCCGCTGCGGGTCAGCGGCTCGTTTCGGACAAAGCGCGACCGGGCCAGCCCGGCCAGCCCGCCGGTGAGGCCCAGCATCAGCGCCAGCACCAAATACTTGCCGACTGACCCCCAGGTCCAGCCGATCAGGCCAGCCAGCCCCGCCAGCAGCAGCAATGCGCCGAGAAGCTGCCACAGCGACAAGTTGCGCTCTTCCAGAAACGCCGCCAGCGCAATCTTTCGGCCCGGCAGGGGAGCGGCAGGCGGCGGCGGAACAATGACCGGCGCAGGGGCAGCGACGGCAGAAAAAGCGGCAGCGTCTACCAGCGGCGCGGCGGGCGGGGCAAGCCGCTGCCGCCGGTCCTGGTAAACATCCCACAGCCGCCGCGCCTGCTCCGGCGCAACCCAGCCAGCTTGTACCCATTGGTCTATTTCTGCCAGCAGAAAGTCAATCTGGGCAACGCGCGGATCGGCAGGCCCGGCCACTGCGCCTGCAAGTCCGCGCATTCCCGGCAGGGACAGGCCGCACTGCGAGCAGAGGGTCTGGTCTTGCGGGTAGGTTCGTCCGCAGCGAGCGCAAGTCTTCATACTCAGCCTTTGATCAGCCTTTCGCGCCTATTTCGGATAGCGGTAATGTCCGGCGATGGTCCAGTCCGTGAGAACATCTTGTTCCTGACAGCCGCCCAGGTTATGGACGACGAAAGGAAGGCCGCGCTCATCCCGGCGGTCGGAGATCAGGCCGGTGTGGTCGAAGCCGCCAGGCACCTTCCAGCAGACAATGTCGCCGGGCTGCCAGGTCGAGAGCGTCTGCGGCGTGACGCTCTTCGGCAGAACACGCCCGTGCCGCCGAAAGAAGACTACGAGGTTCGGCACCCGCCGGTGGTCAATGTTTGGGTCAGGCCGAGCCAGGTGATACGAGTGCGGGTACAAATCCCAGTGCCGCGCCATGTCTTCATGCACCAGCGCCTGCAAGTCAAACCCGGCGGCGCGAAGGCCGCGCACGACCACATCCGTGCAGGCCCCTCGGCCTGCCGGCGGGCCGCCGTTGGGGTAGGGCATCGTGCAGTAGGAAGCATCGTAGGTATCCCCAATCTGCGCCCGCGCCCCCGCCACGATTTTTGCCTGCGTCGCCGTCATCGCCGGAGCCATATCTGCGGCGGGAACCGGCATAGGCAAAATTGCGGCAGGAGCCGGCAGCGGCCCGGCCCGGTGCGCGGCCCGTGTTCTGAGGCCGAAGACAACGGCGGCGCTAAGAACCGCCGTCAGTAAGATCAGCGTGGTGCGTCGCACCATAAGAGTGTTTTCTCCCCGTCAAAAATCCGCTGACAGCGCCCAGCAGACACCCGAAAGCCAGCCAGTCGCCGCACCGGGTAAAGAGTGTTCCTTTGCCTGTGCCAAGCGGGACATCCGCGACAAGGACATCCGGGGCATACAGCGGCGACTGGGCGACGATGCGCCCGTGCGCGTCCACAATCTGCGACAGGCCGTTTGAGTCGGCCCGGACGAACGGCACCCCGTTTTCGACCGCCCGGAACGGCAGCATCGCCCCGTGCAGCCGGTGCAGGATGCCGCGCGGGGTGGGAGGATCGTAGTTCGGCATGGCGATCAGCGTGGCTCCCGCCGCGACAGTCTGCCGGGTCGTGCCGGTATAGCAGCTATCAAAGCAGATTTCCAGCCCCACCGGCCCGAAGTCTGTGCTGACGACCGTTGCATTATGCCCCGACTGGTTGGTCTGCTGCTCGGCGAGATACAAATGCACTTTATGATGCACCGGCGTAAGCGCATGCCCATCCGGCGCAAGAAACGCCGCGCAGTTGAACGGCTTCGGGCGGGCGTCGTCCGAGTAGCCAACCACAAGCGCGGTTTGGAGGCTTTGCGCCAGAACCCGCGTCTCGTCTTTTGCGCTTGCCGGGTCAAACTCCCCGCCGAGCGACTCTTCCGACCAGACCACGAGCTTTGCCCCCTGCCCCGCCGCCGTGCGCGTCATCTGCGCCCGGTCTATTGCGGCTGGCGGAGCAGCGGCCATGTCTCCGGTTTCCTCGCGGGTCAGGTCCTGGATCGCCGCCACCCGCAGGGTTTGCGACTTAGTTACGGGCCTTTGCAGGGCAAGCGTTCCGAAGCCGAGCGACAGCAGGACCAGCCCCGCGCAGACGCCGAGCGGCACCCACTACCGCCGCTGGACTGCTTCAGCCAGCGCGGCATTGACGGCCCACAGCAGAAACGAAACGCCCCAAATGCCCGTAACCGATGCCATCTGTATCAGCGCGAGATTCCGGTACTGGCACAGCGCAATGTTCAGCGGCAGGGGCAACCATGACGTCAGCCATTCCCCGCCGACCCCAACCGACGCCACCCACAGCACCCGCGCCATTGGGCTGCTGATCTTGGACGCCAGCGACGCCGCCAGCGCGACCAGCCCGAACAAAAACGCCAGCCACAAAAACGGGATATACGCCCAGAACAGCCGCGCCGTGTCGTGATACCACCCTGCCGACACCACCCCGCAAAACGCCCCCGCCGCCATTCCCAGCCCAAATGCCTCTAGCGGACGCCGCTTCTCCGCCGCCAGCAGCAGCGGCACGAACGCCCCCCACCCCAGCCACTCGAAGTTAAACGGCGGCAGGCTCAGTGCAAACAGCAGGCCGGACGCCAGAATTAAAAGCAGGATTGCCATGACAGCTAATTATACCACGCCTGGCTTCCCCTCGTGATTTGACACACTCTGCTTCCTCCTGTATACTTCTTGTATGTCTTATTTTACCGATTACTTTAAGCAGATTTCCCAAGCGTTCGCCGCCGGGAATGCAACCGAACATACTTACCGCCCCGCCCTTCAAACACTGCTGGAACATCTCGCGCCGGGCGTCACGGCCACGAATGAGCCGAAGCGGATTAAGTGCGGCGCTCCCGATTATATTCTGACGCGCGGCGAGACGCCGCTCGGCTATGTCGAGGCCAAAGATATTGGCGAGCCGCTGGATAAAATTGAGAACTCGGAGCAGTTGAAGCGCTACCGGGAAAGCCTCGGCAATTTAATTTTGACGGACTATGTGGAGTTTCGCTGGTATGTCGGCGGGCAGCGCCGCCTTTCGGCAAGTCTCGGCACCGGCGGCATAAAAATCGGCGGCGTCAAAAAGCCGCTCCTTGCGGCTCCGAACGGCGCGGCAGAAGTAGGAAAGCTGCTGGAAGCGTTCTTTGAAGCCCAGGTTCCCACGGTCGGCAGCCCCAAAGAACTGGCCGAGCGCATGGCGAAGCTGGCCCGGCGGGTCCGGGAGACCATCGGGCTGGCTATGCTGGCGGAGGACAAGGGCGGTACGCTTCATCAGCAGTTTGAGGGGTTTCGAAGAGTTCTGCTGCATGACTTGACCCCAGAACTGTTCGCCGACATGTACGCGCAGACCATCGCTTACGGCCTGTTCGCCGCACGGTGCAACAAAAAACCGGGCGAACGGTTTACGCGCGTTCTTGCCCCGCATCAGCTCCCAAAGACAAACCCGTTCCTGCGAAAGACGTTCGGCTACATCGCCGGGCCGGATTTGGATGAGCGGGTGGACTGGCTGGTGGACGACTTGGCGGAACTGCTGGAACGCGCTGACATGGAAGCGATCTTGAAGGACTTCGGCCACCGAACCCGGCAGGAAGACCCGGTTGTCCATTTCTACGAAACGTTCCTCGCTGCCTACGACCAGAAGATGCGCGAAGCGCGGGGCGTCTACTACACGCCGGAGCCGGTGGTTTCCTACATTGTCCGCAGCGTAGATCATTTGCTGAAAACCGATTTTCAGCTCGCAGACGGCCTCGCCGATTCGTCTAAAGTCACGGTCTCGACGGCGAGCGGGCCGCAGGAGGTGCATCGGGTCCAAATCCTTGACCCGGCGACGGGAACGGGAACATTTCTGCATGGCGTCGTGGATCATATTGCCGAGACTTACGCCGCCAACAAGGGCATGTGGTCGGCTTATGTGTCGCGGCACCTTCTGCCGCGCTTGTTCGGCTTTGAACTGCTGGTCGCGCCTTACGCCGTCGCGCATCTGAAACTCGGCTTGCAGCTCGCCGAATCCGGCTACGACTTCCGCAGCGATGAACGCTTGGGGATTTACCTGACGAATACGCTGGAAGAAGGCGATGTGACGGCAGGAACCCTGCCGTTCGCGAACTGGATCGCTGAGGAAGCGAACGCCGCCGGGAAAATCAAATCTGACGCGCCGGTCATGGTCGTCTTGGGCAATCCACCGTACTCAGTCAGTTCTCAAAATAGGGGCGGCTGGATTTTAGATTTACTGGAAGATTACAAGAGAGATTTAGGCGAAAAGAAGCTGAACTTGGACGACGATTTTATCAAGTTTATCAAGTTCGCCCAGTGGCGCATTGAGCAGACGGGTCACGGCATTGTCGCATACATCACCAACAACACCTTTTTAGACGGCATCACGCACCGGCGAATGCGTCAAAGCCTCATGGAAACATTTGACGACATCTACATTCTTGATCTGCACGGCAGCAGCAAAAAGAAGGAACGCTCACCGGACGGCAGCAAAGACATGAACGTCTTTGATATTCAGCAGGGCGTTTCCATCAGTTTGTTCGTCAAGAAGCCAGGCGCACATACCGGCTGTACGGTTCATCATGCGGAACTATGGGGCGACCGCAAATCAAAATACAAGACGCTGCTGGAAACGGACATCGCCTCAACGAAGTGGGAACCGATGGACAACATCGCGCATCAATCCTGCCTCGGTCAATTCTTCTTTTTCAACCCAAAAGCCTTTGACAACATAGACGAATACTGCGAGGGGTGGAATGTTAAAGACATTTTCCTAGTTAGCGGTAGCGGCGTCAAAACTGACCGCGACGACCTGTTCTTTGACAACGATAAGAACGCACTCGCCGCCCGAATGCAAAACTTTTATTCCCCCGACGGCATAACATCACCATTTAAGGATGAATATAATATCGTCAATTCTTCGAGCTATGACATACTCAAGCGAAGAGCAAACACAAAATATGACGCCAATCAGCAGCAGCGTTGCCTTTACCGCCCATTTGATGTGGAATGGCTTTACTATTCTGCTAAACTAACGAGCCGTCCCGCATACGAAATCGGTCATCATATGATTTCAGGGAAAAATCTGGCGCTTGTGTTCATGCGCCAAGCTGCCGGAGACGAAATCTACAGCCACTTTCTTGCTACCCGCGATCTTGTTGATAACCGTGCCTTCTACAGCAACAAGGGCATCATGAGTTTTGCTCCGCTCTACCTCTATCCAACTGCCAAGAATGCACACCTGTTTGACGCCGCCGAAGAGGAACCGCCGAAGAGGAAGGCCAACCTTGCGCCGGAGTTCATTGCGGAGTTCGCCGCCAAACTTGGACTTGCCTACATTCCCGACGGGCGCGGGAACGGGCAAACGACGTTTGGGCCGGAAGACATCTTTGATTACCTCTACGCCGTTTTCCACAGCCCGACCTACCGCACCCGCTACGCCGAGTTTCTCAAAATAGACTTCCCGCGCCTGCCGCTGACCGCCCAGCCGGAGTTGTTTTGGAAACTCTGTGGACCCGGCAAAGAACTTGTCGGCTTGCACCTGATGGAGAAAAGCAGCGGGGCGCGGCCTAACTATCCAGTAGCCTTGCCGAACGACGACCCGGCGCAAAACGTGGTCGGCAAAGTGCAGTATGTGGAACCGCACGGAAGCGAGCCGGGGCGGGTTTACATCAATGACGTGCAGTATTTTGAGGGGGTGCCGACCGAAGTATGGGACTTTCAGGTCGGCGGCTACCAAGTCTGCCACAAGTGGCTCAAAGACCGCAAAGGCCGGACGCTGTCGTTTGACGACATCAAGCACTACCAAAGCATTGTCACCGCGCTCGGCGAAACGCGCCGGCAGATGAGCGCCATAGACGAGGCCATCAACGCGCACGGCGGCTGGCCTTTAACGTGAAGGTGAATTAGATGCCCTCGGCTTCAAGGATGCTGAGGCGGGCAATGTCGCGGCGGACGAGCAGCAGGGGCAGGAGGCCGGCGACGCCGAACGAGCAGTCTATCAAACGCCAGAAGAATGGAATGCCGCGCAGAGGACCGAACACGAACGCCCAGGGAATGACGCAGACGCAGGCGATGAGGCCGAACGTGATGGTCCAGCGGTTCCGAATGGGGTCAAGATAGGGATCGATGAACGCGACGGCAATCATTAAATGCCCAAACGCCAGCCAGTCCGTGCCGTAGGCAATAAACGGGTAGCGGGCGTCGGTTTCGCGCAGGCCGGCCGCTACCCATAAGATCCAGTCGGACAGGCCGCCGAAGCGGTGACCGACGAGGCGTGTCAGAATGCCGAGTTCCCAGTTTAAGGGAATGGCCGTGATACCGCTTAGGGCTAGGCCGATGATGAATGCCCCCAGCCAGAAGCGTATCCGGCGGCGCAGAGTTTGAGCTTCGGTCATTTGGGTGGAAATCTTGAAAAGAGGAGGCACGCGCCCGTAGGAACCATGCCATAAATGGCACGGCTATTCAGCGAGGACGCTACAAAACACCGCTTCTGCACTGGCAGACCTGGAAGGCGCGGGGTTAGGATTGAAGATTTGTCCCAGTGCCGCGAAGCGGTACTTCGTAGCGTCCTCGCTGAATAGCCGTGCCATTTATGGCATGGTTCCTGCTGCGTCACCTAGCTCAACGGCGCGGGGCTGCCGGGCGCGGCGTCGTAGCAGTCTACGGTCCAGTCGTCGAAGGAGGCGGAGGTGTTACCCTGGGTCCACAGGCCGACGCTGCCGATGGTGTCTGCGGGCAGGGCGACGGAAATGCGCTTCTGTAGATTTATCCAGCCGCGTGCCTGGCCGCCCCGGACTGAGAGGCGCAGCGTGTGCCAGCCGGGCGCAAGCGGCGTCGGCGCGGCAGGCGGCGCGGCGGCAGGAGCAGCCGGCAGGACAATCGGCGTCTGCTGCAAGGTCGTGTGGGCCGAGCCGGCAATTTGGATGAGCGCGAGATCGCCTAATGCCTGGTTGCAGCGCAGCACCGTGTAGTAGTTGGGAGCAGTGTAGCCGAAGACAATGCCGACGGCGGGGCTGACTTTGCCGGTATCAATGCGGAACCGGACCCGGACATCGAAGCTGCGGCCTTTATGAGACTTGTCCAGCAGCACGGCGAAACGGTCGGGACGAAAGTTCGGGCCGGAGAGATGGGCGACGAGGCCGTCCGCCCCAGGCTTATCGGTCTTGACGGCGGCAAGCGGCGCGGGGCCGGGGGTGCCGGAGCCGAGGGAAGAGAGGCCCGCCAGGGTGCCGTTCTCAAAGTTAAAAACGCGGGATGAAATGGGCGCGGTGGTCCAGACATCTAAAGCGTCGGTTGCCCACAGGTCGCTGGAATGCCGCCCGCCGGCATCCGGCTTCGGCGCGAAGGTCGCGAGATAATCCACGATGCGGGCGGCTTCAGGCGGCGCGATCTCGTCGGAAGCATGATATTTGGTCAGCATGGTAGTGACCGTGCGCTGCCATTCGGCCCGCGAGTAGCCTTTCTCGGCGGGACGAGGCAGGTTATGGCAGGCGGAGCATTTCTCGGCATACAGTGTCTTGACCTGCCTGGTATCGGTCTTCGGCACATCGGCGGCGACAGGCCGGGTGGGGGCGATCAGCGCCGCCGAAAAGGCAGCGCCGATGAGGAGCGACGACAGCAGGAAGACGAAGGCACGCGGCGTTTGCATAGTGTAGTATTCCACAAGAGCAGCTTGAATTGTAGGGTTACAGCTCAAGACGCTGAAATAACTTTGTTTGTTCAGCCGTGTTTTTGACCGGCCGCTTTTGACGGAAGAAGTTTGACAGTCCCCCCGGAAAATGGGTAGAATGAACGGCGCGGCCTCGCGCCTACAGGTTTTCAAGAGAGGTTTTTGTTTCTATGGCTGACGATAAATTTGCAAAAGGGCTGGAGGATGTCATTGCCGGCGAGTCGTCCATCTGCGATGTGGACGGGGTCAACGGCAAGCTGATCTACCGGGGCTATGATATTCACGACCTAGCCGAGAATACGACGTTTGAAGAAGTGATCTATTTGTTGTGGAACGGCAGCCTGCCCACCGAAGAGCAGCTTTCGGCCCTGAAGTCCGCGCTGTCCGCGAACCGGACGATCCCCGCTGGGGCGCTGGCTCTGCTGAAGCAGTTTCCAAGAACTGCCCCGCCGATGGATGCGCTCCGCACCGCAGCTTCCCTGCTGTCCCTGTACGACCCGGACGAAGGCGACGAGTCAATAGACGCCAATAAGCGAAAAGCTTTACGCGTGACGGCCCAGATGGGAACGCTTGTCGGCACCCTGGACCGGCTTCGCAAGGGCGAGGAGCCGGTGACGCCGCAGCCGGGCCTGTCTACCGCCGCAAACTTCCTGCACCAGTTGACCGGCACCGTCCCCGACGAAACCGCGACCCATGCGCTGGACGTGGCGCTGATCCTTCATGCCGACCATGAGCTGAATGCGTCTACGTTTGCCGCCCGCGTCACGGTCGCGACTTTGACCGATATGTACAGCGCGGTCACGTCAGCCATCGGCACCCTGGCCGGACCGCTGCACGGCGGGGCAAACGTCAACGTGATGAACTTGTTGGAGCAGATCGGCGAGCCGGACCATGCCGACGCGGTTGTCGCTCAGATGCTGTCCGAGGGCAAGAAAATCCCCGGCATCGGCCACCGTGTCTACCGCGCTCTCGACCCCCGTGCCGTGTCTCTGCGCGAGATGTCCCGCCAGCTTGCCGCAACGACCGGCGAGCCGAAGTGGTACGAGATCAGCGAAAAAGTCCAGGAAGCCGCCGACCGAGCATTAGCCGCTAAAGGCAAGACAACGCTGAAAGCCAACGTGGACTTCTTCTCGGCCTCGGTTTACCGAATGCTCGAAATCCCGAACGACCAGTTTACGCCCGTCTTCGCCATTTCCCGCGTCGCCGGCTGGACCGCACACATCTTGGAGCAGCTCGGCGACAACCGCCTCATCCGCCCCCGCGCCATCTACACCGGCCCGCGAGATTTGACAGTGAGGCCGATTGGCGAGCGGAAGTAGAGGCAAGCAGAATAAGAGGGAAGGGCGAACACAAGGTTCGCGCCCTACGTCTCGTTCTCGGTCCTATTTCTCAACCCTGTAGGGCGAACCTCGTGTTCGCCTCTTTTCTTATGTGAATTTTCCTGTCTCTTCGGGTATACTGCCTTTATTATTTAACCCCGGTTAAATAATAAGTTTCCGTGCTATCGTCACAACCTGCGAGGACGCCATGCGAACTGCCGCCGTGGAAGATTATGTTAAGACAATCTATAAGCTGCAAACCCAGACGGACACCGTCTCGACCTCGGCGCTGGCCGAGCGCACCGGGACAACCGCCGCCGCCGTGACTAAAATGCTAAAGCATCTGGACCAGCTCCACTTGGTCGCCTACACGCCGTACCACGGTGTCCGGCTGACACCCCTGGGGGAAAAGATCGCGCTGGAAGTCATTCGGCATCACCGGCTCTTGGAGTTGTATCTCGCCCAGGCGATGGGCTACTCATGGGACAAAGTGGATGCTGAGGCGGAAAAGCTGGAGCATGTCATCTCGGAAGAGTTCGAGGCCCGGATTGACGCCCTGCTCGGTCATCCCCGCGCCTGCCCGCACGGCGACCCGATCCCTGCCCCCGACGGCACATTGGTCGAGGAGCGCCTGCGGACGCTCGGCGAGTGCGCTCCCGGCGAGACGGTATCGGTCGCGCGGGTTAAAGACACGAATGCCGCCGTGCTGCGGGCATTGACGGCGCGGGTCATTCACCTGCATACGGTCGTGACTGTGCTGGAGCGAGACGCGATTGACGGCCTGCTGACCGTGCAGGTGGACGGCGCAGCGCAGATGATCGGCCCCGCCCTCGCCGGCAGCGTGTTCGTGCAGCCGGTGCAGGCGAGAGTGCGAGAGTGAAGAAGCGTGGGACTGAAGTCCTGCGCTAAGGCTTTATTGGGGTGTGGGGCGAAGCGCCCAGTGTCCGAGGGTAAGGACAAAGAGCAGAGCAGGAACAGAATCGCGCGTGTCCTATTCTTCGTCCACGAAGGTGGACGGTGGGCGTCTGCGCCCCACACCCCAATAAAGCCTTAGCGCAGGACTTCAGTCCCACGCTATTTGGCATTTAGAGAGCTAACGCAAGTCATTTATGGAAGCAGCCGAAGAAATCGCTCCGATCAATAGTGGTCAGCCCGACACCGGCTGGCGTGAGCCGGTCCGCCGGCCTTCCCTGCCGGAAGCGTTTCAATCGGTGGTTGTGCCGAAGAACGCGACCGGCTGGCGGCGCTTTCTAGCCTTTTTCGGTCCAGGCTATTTGATTGCCGTCGGCTACATGGACCCCGGTAACTGGGCGACCGACATCAGCGGCGGCTCAGTCTTTGCGTACCGTCTGCTGTCGGTGATTTTGATTGCCAACTTCACGGCGATCTTTTTGCAGGCGCTGGCGGCGAAGCTCGGCATTGTGACCCAGCGCGATCTCGCGCAGGCTTGCCGGGATGCGTATCCGAAGCCGGTGTCCGTCTTCCTGTGGATTTCGGCGGAGATCGGCATTGTCGCCTGCGACGTGGCGGAAGTGATCGGCGCAGGCATTGCGCTTAATCTGCTGTTCCATATTCCCCTCATTGTCGGCTGCGGCTTGACGGCGCTGGATGTGCTGGTCGTGCTGTTTTTGCAAGGCAAAGGCTTCCGGTATGTCGAGGCGCTGGTCATTACGCTCATCGGCACAATGATGGTCATCTTCACGATTGAGATGGTCTATGCCCGCCCCGCCTGGTTCGGCGTCCTCGCCGGCTTTATCCCCCACGCCGAGATTATCCGCGACCCCGCCATGCTGTATATCGCCCTCGGCATCCTCGGCGCGACGGTCATGCCGCACAATTTGTACCTGCACTCGTCCATTGTTCAGACCCGCGACTTCGGCGAGTCCCATCAAGAAAAAAAAGGCGCGATCCAGAGTGCATATCTTGACTCGACCGTCGCGCTGATGCTGGCCCTCTTCGTCAACACCGCCATCTTGATTTTATCGGCGGCGGTCTTCTACAAAAGCGGGCATCACGAAATCGGCGATATTCAGGGCGCGTACCAGCTGCTGACGCCGCTGATGGGAGTCGGCATCGCCACCCCGCTGTTTGCGATCGCCCTCTTAGCGTCCGGCCAGAACTCGACCCTCACGGGGACAATGGCGGGGCAGATTATCTTGGAAGGCTTTACAAACTTCCAAATCCCAGCGTGGGTGCGGCGGCTGATCTCACGAATGCTGGCGATTGTGCCGACGCTGATTATCGTCGGGCTATACGGCATGGCCGGCACCGGCAAGCTGCTGATTTTCAGCCAGGTCGTGTTGTCGGTGCAGCTTTCGTTTGCCGTCATCCCGCTGGTCCAGTTCACGAGCGACCGCCTAAAAATGGGCCGCTTCGTCAACGGCTGGGCGACCCGCGCCCTCGGCTGGACACTCGCCGTCGTCATCTTTGGTCTCAACAGTTACTTGGTATATGTGACGCTGAAATAGGAACCCCTCCCGCTCGTCCCTCGCTCCCTCCCCTATTAGGGAAGGGCAATAAAGAGGGGCAAAGACAGGCTTAGGACAAGAGGTGCGGCAAATTGTCAGAAGGCACGGCAGGCAGCGCCACTACTCGGCAATTCCTTCTGCCCTCTGGCCCTTCCCTAACAGGGGAGGGAGCGAGGGACGAGCGGGAGGGGTTCGGGTTTATCCTTGCCTACCTCGCGGGTAGTAACTTCCAGCACCGAGGAGGATTTACTCAATGGCACTACAGACAATTTATGCACTTTTTCAGAATGTCGCCGATGCCGAACGCGCCATCGGCGCACTCGGAGACCACGGGGTCCCCGAAGCCAGCATCGGGATTGCCAGCCGCCGGGCGGCGGAGCAGGACGAGAGCGAGCGCATCCGAAGCGGCTACACACGGCTGACCGAGGACGAGACGACGTCGGCGGCGACCTACCTCCCGCAGCCAAGCACGGCCCCGGCGGCAGCGATTGCCTCCACTATTGCGCCTCGCTCGGAGGTTGACACCGCCGAGAATGTCAGCGCCATCGGCAAGATGGGCATCACGACCACGACGCCGCAGGATGCGGCGGCAGGCGCGGCGGTCGGCAGCGGCATTGGCCTTGTCGCCGGGCTTCTCGCAGCGGCGGCGGCCGTGATGATTCCCGGTGTCGGGCTGGTTCTCGGCGGCGGCATTTTGGCCGGCGCTTTCGGCGTGGCGGCGGCGACTACGGCGGCGGGCGCGGCGGTCGGCGGCGTCACCGGCTACCTGCGGGACATGGGCATGCCCGAACACGCGGCGGAGAATGTCAGCGACCGCCTGCGCGAAGGGGATTACTTGATGACAATCTCTGTAGACCCGGCCCGGTACGACGAGATCAAGCAGCTTCTCCTCAAGTACAACGCCGCCGGAGTGGATATTAATGTCAACGCGGCAGGCGAGCGTGTCACCGATGTGTGGGGCAGTAACCCGGCCATCGCCGAGCATCTGCGGAAAGGGCCGTCCCCGCGCGATGTCAATGCCCAGGCCGCCCTTGCCCGCGCCGACGCGCAGGCGGTGGAAGCCGCCCCCACCGAACTCGGCAGCCCAGCTCCTGCGGCATCAAGTTCGTCAGCGTCTGGAAATGCCCGTGCTTACGACTAACACGCCGCTCCGCGCCGTGTTGTTTGACCTTGACGGCACGCTGATTGAAACGCACATTGATTTCCCGGCGATGACCCGCGCGATGGAAGCCCTCGCGCGGGCGCACGATGTTCCGAAAAGCGTCACTGAAGGCAAAGACATTCTCGGATTGGTTGAAGCCGCCGCTGCCGATGTCCAAAGCCGAGGCGGTGATGGGGCTGCCCTGCGCCGAGCCGCGTTTGCCCAGCTTCAGGAGAGGGAAATCGCAGGCTGTTCCCATCCTATCCTTCTGCCGGGAACACGTCCACTGATGACGGCTCTCGTGCGCCGAGACATCAAAGTCGGCGTCGTCACCCGCAACTGCCGGGCGGTTTCGGTGGGACTGCTGGCCCGGTTCGCCCTGCCCCATCACCTTCTGCTGACCCGCGACGATGTGGCGCTGACCAAGCCAAACCCGCAGCATCTGTGGGAGGCGCTGCGCCTGCTCGGCGAGAAGCCCGAAGACGCGGCAATGGTCGGCGACCATTATATGGACATCGAAGCGGGTGTCAAGGCCGGCTGCGCCGCCACCCTCGGCGTCTTAGGCCGCAATTCCGCCGACTGGTTTGCCCCCTGCCCACCGTCCGCCCTGGTACGGGATTTGGCCGACGCCGCGCCCTTGTTTGAAGAAGTGAGCGGCTAAAACCGCCCGCCCATCACCCATGCGCCTTTCCGTCTGCATCGTCAACTGGAACACCCGCGACTTTCTGCGCGAGTGCCTGACCGCCCTGCTGCGTTTTCCTCCCAGCGGCAGCGAGATGGAGGTACTCGTCGTAGACAATGCCAGCGGCGACGGCTCGGCAGAGATGGTCGCCGCCGAGTTCGCTGCCGTCATCTTGATCGCCTCCGCCGCAAACTTGGGCTACGCCGAGGGCAACAACCTTGCACTCGAATGCGCCACCGGCGACGCGCTCCTGCTGCTGAACCCGGATGTGATTGTTCATCCCGAAAGCCTCACCCATGCCGCCGAATTTGCCGCGTCGCACCCCAAACTCGGCGCGTTCGGCTGCCGCCTCATCGGCGCGGACGGCAAAACGCAGTCATCCCTGCGCTCGTTTCCCGACCCTGGCCCAGTGCTGTGGGAGTATCTCGGCATGTCTCGCCTTTTTCCAAAATCCCGCCTCTTCGGCGCGTACCGCATGACCTGGTTCGACTACGAGACAGTACTTGAAGCTGACCAGCCGATGGGATCGTTTTTGTGGATTTCTCGCACCGCGTATGAGCGCACCGGCGGCATGGACCCGCAATTTCCCATTTTTTTCAACGAAGTGGACTGGTGCTGGCGGGCGAGGCGTGGGCTTGGCTTCCCCATCTACTACACCCCAGACGTGGTTGTCACCCACCACGGCGGCGGCAGCACCCGGCAGGTGAAGCCGGGCATGGTCCGCGAGTCCCACCGCTCCCTCCTGCGCTTCTACGACAAGCACTATCCGAACATCGCCCCGCCGGTCAAATGGCTCCTCCGAACCGCTGTTTTGCTGAATGAGTGGCGGGTGCTGCGCCGCGCCTAATGGCTGTGCGGTTGACAGGATGGTGTAGAATAGTTAAAGCAAAGGATGCCACGAGATGAATTCCGAGGCTGGGATAAACCACCGTCGAAGCGACGGAAGATCGCGGCCTCGTTCCTGATGCGGAACATCAGCTCTTAACGAATTCTATGACCGACCTTGCCGTTATCATTGTCAACTGGAACGCGCGGGAAGACCTGCGGGCCTGCCTCCACTCGCTCGCCGACCCAAAGCCGCAGCTCGACTGCGAGGTGTGGGTGGTGGACAATGCCAGCACGGACGGGTCGGCGGCAATGGTAGCGGCAGAGTTCCCAGACGTGCATCTGCGGGCGAACACCGAGAACTTGGGCTTTTCTAAAGCAAACAATCAGGCGATTGCGCTGACGAGCAGCCGGTATGTGTTTCTCTTGAACTCCGACGCGGCGATCCATCCGGGGGCGCTGGACGCCCTGCTTGCGTATGCCGACAGCCACCCAAACGCAGCGATCTTGGGGCCGAAGGTCCTGAACCCGGACGGGTCGCTGCAGTACTCCTGCCGCCGGTTCCCGTCGCTCGGCGCGGGGTTCTTTCGGAACACCTATTTGGGGCGCTTGTTTCCGCATAACCGCTTTGCGCGGGACTACTTGATGACCGATTTCGATCATGCTTCCGACACGCCGGTGGACTGGGTTTCTGGCTGCGCGATGCTGATCTGGCGCACGGCGATTGACGGCATCGGCGCTTTAGATGAGCGCTTTTATATGTACTGCGAAGATGTAGACCTTTGCCAGCGGGCCTGGGATGCCAAGTGGGAAGTCGTTTATATGCCGGAAGCGGTCGTCACCCACGCCATCGGGCGCTCCAGCGACAAAAACGCGGACAAGATGATCCGGGAGTTCCACCGGTCGTGGTACGAGTACGATTTGAAGCGCCACCCAAAGTCGTCCGTGCTTCGCCGGGCGGCCGTCTACTCCGGCCTCTGGCTCCGGGCCGCTGTGCGGATCGCCAAGCGGCGGGCGGCGGGACGGCGGGCGCGGTAGAGTAACCGGCACTTCCAGTGCCGGTTCTTCGCTGACTATCAGATTATGATTATCGCTATCATCCTTCTGCTTGCACTGACTTTGCTGCTGGCCCCCTTGTATGCCGCCCAGCCCGACGGGCCGCGCGTGGAAGCGCTTGCCTCGTTTGAGTGGGCCTCATTTTTGTGTGCCGGAATCTTTCTTGCCGTGCTTCTCGCCGTGCCGGCGGCCCGGCGGGGCGGCCCGTTCGCCGCCCGTCTTTCCGCTGCCGAGAAGGCGTTTCTTGTGCTGCTCGGCTTGGCCTTTTTGTCTGTTCCGACCCGGCTGGCGCTTCAGCACGGCACGGGATACTTCGGCGTCATGCTGCGCGGGTGGAGTGTGCTGGCCGCCGACTTTGCCCTGTTTGCGCTGGCCCGGCGGGTGGCCGGGAACAAAATCCTTCTTTACAGCCTCGTGCTTGCGGCGGCGGCGGGGTCGGCGATGGTCGCGGACCTCGGCGTGCAGGAGTATCTGACGCATCTGCGGGCGGGCGATCCGCAGTGGCGGATTTTCGCGTCTTCGTCGCCGGACTTCTTGGCCGGTTACTTCGTGCTGCTGCTGCCGGTGACCCTGTCTCTGTTTCTGGAAGTACCGAGCCTGCGCGGCCTCACTCCTCTGCTGCGGGGGATGGCTTCGCTGGTGCTGGGCGTAGTTCTGCTTTTGCAGATTGCCGCGTTTTTGACGACGCAGTCGCGCTTTGGCCTGGTCTCGCTGGGGGTCTCACTGATCGTGTTCGCGGTGGGCTTCATTGCGACGATCCTGCGTGGCCTCGTTCTCCCAAAGGCGACGCGCGGGCTGCTCGGCGTCTTCGGCGTCGGCCTCGTGCTGGGGGGAGCGGTTCTCGCGAGGCCGGTGCTGCTGCGGCTGCAAAACCTGCACGATAATTCGGCGGCGTTCCGGGTCTGGACCTGGCGCGGCTCGCTGCACATGGCGCTGGCAAACCCGCTTTTGGGAACCGGGATCGGGACATGGACCGACTTGTACCCACCTTACGCGCTGACAGGCTTTACGCGGCTGGCGCATAACTCGTATTTGCAGCTTGCCGATGAATGCGGCTTGCCCGCGCTTCTTGCCCTGCTTGCCGCGCTGGCGCTTCTAGGAGGAGCGGTGACGCGCGGGCTTCGGCGGCCACCGGAAGCAGGCCACTCGATAGACAGCCACAGCAGCGGGTTCCTGCCGCAGGACAGCCGTGTTCTGCTGTGCGGGCTGGCCGGGTCTCTTGCAGGCGGGGCCGTACAGAACTTGAGTGACTCGGACTGGTACGTCTTCTTTCTCGGCGCTCTTTTTTGGGCATTCGCCGGGCTGGCGGCGGGACTCGCTGAGGCGCAGGGGACCGAACAGCCGCCGGCGAAGCTGAACCTGATTGCCGCCGGCAGCGCGGCGGCGGCGCTGCTGCTGCTGACGGGGACGCAGGGCATCGGGGCGGGCTACGGAGTCACGGCGGCGGCTCAAATGGGCAGCGATCCCGGCGGGGCGGCGGAAAGCGACACGTCAGCGCGTGCGTGGGACCCGGTTTCCAGCGTGTATCCCGGCAATCTCGGCTACCAGATTGATTACTCGCGCTCCGGCGACCTCGCAAATGCCGAAGCGGCCCTCGGCAATGCAATCGCACTGGAGCCGAACTCCGTCAATTACCGGCGCCTGGGGACCGTGCTGCAAGCGGCAGGGCGGACAGCGGAGGCCGTGGCGGCGTACCGGAACGGCCTCCAAGCTGAGCCGAACTCGGTGGAACTGCTTCTGCGTCTCGCCCGCCTTGCCCCGCCGGCGCAGTCGCTTCAGTATTACCGGCGATTATCGGACTTAGAATTGACGCCGGTGGGCACGGCACGCGCTTTGGGCGAGTCGGTCGAGCCGGACTTTGCTTATGCCGACGCCGCGCTCGGCGATGCGCCGGGCCAGGCGCCCGCAGCGGCAGCGGTATATTACGCACGCGCGGCGACTCTGCTGGAAACCTACATCGGGCAGGGCGGCAGTACAAATATCCAGCGCGAGGTGATTTTTGGCGGACGCCCCGACCCGCAGACCGACGCGGCCTTCAGCACGCTGTATACGCGGGTGATGACGCGCTGGGCCGCGCTTGCACCGCCGGAGCAGCAAGCTGGTCTTAAGGCGCGTCAGGCTAAATTTCAGGAAAAGTTTGCGGCTGTCCTTGAAGAAGCGTCCAAAGACGCCCTGAAACCGGGTATGCTATAGTGTTATATTTTCAGCAGAGTTGGATTTTCAGCCAAAGCGTCCAAATTGGATTTTCTCAGGAGAGTGACATGAACATTACCGCCAACAAGCGCGGCCCGCAGACCAAAGGCGAGCGCAAGCAGCGCATCCGCCTGGGCTTTATTCCCGGCTCCATTTACGGCAAAGGCCTTGAGCCGCTCGATGTCGAAGTGCCGTCGAAGGCCATTGCCGCAATTTTGTCCGCCGAAACCGGCCTGAACACGATTATTGACCTGTCTATTGCCGGCGACGCCCGAACCCACTCGGTGCTGGTGGACCGGCTGGAGCGGAACCCGATTACCCGCAACTTCATTGCCATCGGCTTCCATCAGGTCAAAAAGGGCGACAAAGTCACCGCCCAGATCCCGATTGTCCTGAGCGGCCATCCCGACGGTGTGGACACCGGTGTTCTCGTGCTGGAACAAGCGCTGGAAAGCATCACAGTTCATGCCCAGCCCGCCGACCTGCTCGCCCACCTCGACGTGGACGTGTCCCACATGGTCGCAGGCGACGTTCTGCGGGTGGCCGACCTGCCGCACAACCCGAAAATCGAGTTTACGAGCGCCGAAGACCTGGCGATTGTGTCCCTGCATTACTCGCGCACTGCCGAAGCGATTGAAGAGATCGAGCAGGAAGAAGCCGCCGGCGCGGTTCCTGAGTCCGCTTTGACGGGCGAGGATGCGGTCGTCGAGCTTCGCGCTTCCGCCAAAGAAGGCTCGGACACTGTGACCGGAGTTTAAGCAATTCCAAAAAAGTAACCCCAAAAATGCCCGGCGTCTTTGCAGAAAGCGCCCGGCATTTTTTGCCTTGTCACTCGCCTGCCCTGAAGAAATTACCAGCTTCTGCCGATCATTAACGGCAGAATGATCTTTCCACTGTCACTGCCGAAATCCGCTGCCGGGGCTTCCGCCGCCCGCCGGGAGCAGCTCAACCAGAACGCCCTGCCGTACCTATGCGCCGCTTTTTTTGTTTTGCTGGCGTGGGTCGGCTACGAGCGCATTTTCCCAATCCCTGTATTTCCGGTGGATGATGCCTACATCGTCATCCACAACGCCCAGGTGCTGCTGGGCGGCAGTGATCCGAATTACCCCGGCTCGCCGCCGCTGTCCGGCGCTACCAGCGCCGTTCATCTTGCCGCCGAAGCCCCTCCTGCGGTGGGCGGCAGCCGGCGTGTTCGCCCTATCGCTCGGCCAGTCGCTGGCCGGTGCGCCGGGCTGCTAGGCGCGGAACTGCATGACGTGCAACTTCACCGTGTATGAGCTGGACGGGGTCGCCGGCTGGTGCAGCCGGAACCTGCCGGCACGCTCGGTTCTCCTGATCCACGATGCCGGGGATATCGCGTTTAAGACCCGCTTCCACTTGGTTGACCTCGTCGGACTAAAAACGCCCAGCAGTGTCCCCGACCACCAGGAACTGACTTATCCGACCCACGGACTGAACCGTTACCAGGCGGTCAGCCGGATTGCACTGCGCGGGCACCCGGATTATCTGGTCATCCTGGACGGCTGGGACCGAAGCTTTCACCTTTCCGACGGGCTGCTGAGGGCCGGCTGGCAGATGCGCCTGATCAATGCCGATTACGCCTACAAAGTCTACGCCCTGCGCCCGCCGGGTTCTGTGAGTGGAACACGCCGGGACTAAACAATTTTTTGCTTCCGATGTTTATGTCTCTGCCAATGTACCTTGGTGGTAAATAATTTTCCACTCAAGGTCATTTTGCATCCAGATTGTCGCCCTGCGCGTGCGGCGATCTTCCTGCCACAGCACATAGGTGAAAAGATAAACGTCCTCGGAAAGCGGACGGCACTGGCAGTCTTCGATGCGCCAATCTTCCTCAACCGGCACAGAATGCCGTTCTTCCAAATTATCAAGAACAAACTGGCGGTCGTAGCGGCGGCCCGATGCACCAACCTCCCAAAAATCTTCCACGATCATGCGCTCAAAATCGGAGCGGGACGTGCCGAACTCTGGGTGGTGAAAGAGCGGCTCACGGCTTTTGATCTCCTCAAAGATGCGGCGTAATCTCTGTTCTTCGTTTTCGATGTCAGACATTTTGCCTCTTTGGCCGCACCAAAAACTAATTTGGCAGGGCGTCTATCGCCTGGTCTATTTCTTCGATTGTGTTGTAGAAATGCGGCGAAAAGCGCAGATTGCCGCCGCGCACGGCGGCGACGACTTTGGCATCAGTCAGCGTTTGAAGAACACTTTCATTTGGCAGCGTAGGATGCTTGAACGTCACCAGACCCGCCCGCTGATGACCCGCGCGGGGCGAGACCACTTGGTAGTTCTTTTCTTCCAGCTTCGTCGCGGCGTGGTCCGCCAGCGCGAGGATTTGGGCGCTGATCGCGTCTATCCCCACTTCTTCCAGTAATGACAGCGAGGCATCCAGCCCGGCTAGGCCGAGGCCGTTTGGCGAGCCTTCCTCGTAGCGCTGCACTGTCGGCTTCACGCTGAAGTCTAGCGGGTCGAACTTCATCACGTCTACCACCGCCCCCGCACCCATGTTGACCAGCCGCAGGCGGTCTAAAACGTGCGGGGCGACATACAGGCCGCCAGTGCCGGGGGGTGCCATCAGCCACTTATGCACCCCGGTCACGGCAATGTCTATGCCAAGCTCCTCCACGTTTAAAGGCATTGCGCCGAGACCCTGAATGACGTCCACGATAAAGAGCGCGTTGCGGGCATGGGCGGCTTCGGCAATCGCCGCCAAATCGCACCGGAAGCCCGTACCGAACTGGATCCAGGAGAGCGTTACCACGCGGGTGCGGTCGTCCATGACGGCATCGAGATCTTCCGCCGTAAATGTCCCGTCGAGGCGGGGCGTGACAAGCCGCGTCTCGATGCCCCGGTCGGCCTGGGCGTACCACGGGTAGACGACGCTGGGGTACTCGCAGTCCACGCTGACGATGTTGTCTCCAGAATCGAGTTTCAGCCCGTCGGCAACCAGCGACAGGCCATGCCCGGTGTTCTTCGTCAGCGCGAGATGCTCGGCGGGGACGCCCATCAGGCGGGCCAATCGCGCCCGCGCGGACGCCTGGGCCGGCATGATGCGCGACAAAAAGACGCCGAGCGGCTCCGAGGCCGCAAGCGCGGCGACTTCGGAAACGGCGGAAACGACGCGGGCGGGCGACGGGGCAATCCCGGCATGGTTCAGGTACACAGACTTGGCCGTAACAGCCGCGAATTCCTGGTCGCGATAGGTTTGCATTTGAGAATTAGGCATGGGGTATAATACCCAAAAGATGAGGAGGGATCAAATATGACTCCCGAAGATGCCGAAATCGCACGAAATGTCCGCCGCGAGCTGGGCAAGCGGCCGATCAACTCGACATTGATTGATGTTCAAGTCAAAAATGGCAACATCACGCTGGCGGGCCGCATCATGCACAAGCGCGAAGACAAAGGGGCGAACTTACGCACTGAGATTGACATTGTGATGAAGCAAATGACCCGCGAGCGCCTGGTGCGCGGCTTTTTCGACCAGATGCAGTATGTGGTCGAGCATGAAGACGAGAGCGAGAAAGAAAAGAACACGCGTGGGCGGATGCGGAGTTAGCGCGGGATGAACGAAACACGGCTCGTCAAAATCAGCAAGTTTCTGTCAAAGCATCTGCGGCACGATCCCGAAGGCTTGGGGCTGACACTTGCCCCCGGCGGATGGGTGCCGGTGGAGGACCTGCTGGCCGCCTGCGCCAAGCGGCACATGACGATCTCCCCAGCAGAGCTTGCCGAAGTGGTCGCGCAGAACAGCAAGCAGCGCTTCTCGTTTGACACGACCGGGGCGCGGATTCGGGCGAACCAGGGCCACAGCGTTGCTGTAGACTTGCAGCTCGCGCCGGCGACACCGCCGGAGGTGCTGTATCACGGCACGGGACACCAGACCACATTGGTGATTACGCGGGCAGGTCTGCAAAAAATGGGGCGCAACCATGTCCATTTGTCGAAGGATGTTGACACGGCCCAGACAGTCGGGGCGCGGCATGGCCGCCCGGTCATCTTCCAAGTCAACGCAGCCGCAATGGTAGACGCCGGCCACTTGTTCTACTGCTCCGACAACGGCGTTTGGCTGACGGACGCTGTCCCGCCGGAGTTTCTCGCTCTCTACTCCCCGTGAATCCTACTCCCCGTGAATCCTACTCCCCGTGAATCCTACTCCCCGTGAATCCTACTCCCCGTGAATCCTACTCCCCGTGAATCCTACTCCCCGTGAATCCTACTCCCCGTGAATCCCGGCAACGAACAGTGTCTTCTCGTTCTGGTAGGTCACGCCTCCCGGCGCGGCTTTGCGGGGCTTGCGAACGTGCTTTTTGAGCGTGTAGTCTACAGGAATCAGCGACGAATGCTTGACTTCGCTGCGGGCGGCGACCATCTCGGCGGCCTGCTGCAAGGCGGCGTGGGAGACCGACGCCGGCTTGTTTTTGGCGCGAATGACCCCGTGCGCGGAGACCGCCGCCCGGACATGAAGCCAGATGTCGGACGCCGCCGCGAGCTTTGTGGTCAGGTAGTCGTTGGAAGTCGCGTTTTCCCCGACTAATATCTCCCAGCCGTCTACAGTCTGGAACCGCTTGATTTTGTGGCCCTCAAAATCCGGCGATGCTGGGCGCGAGGACTCCGGGGTGTTCTGCACCTCGCCGCGTGCCAGCGACTGGGCCAAAGATTGGCGCAGGGCGGCGACTTCCGCCGAGGTCGTCACCCGCTGCGCTTCCATCTCCGCCAGCGACAGCAGCGCCGCTTCCTCCCGCGCCTGCGCCCGGCGCTCCTCCAGGGTCATTGCACTGAGGTCGGCTTTGCGGCTGCGCTTGTAGAACCGTTCAGCGTTCTCGTGCGCCGTCAGTGTCGGATCCAGCGCGATAAAGCGCATGGTCGGCTCGCCGCCAGGCAGCGGCGGCGCGTAATAGTCGGGGACAGAAACAAGCGATTGTCCACGCCCGATCTGGGATTGGTTTGTCAGCAGCAGGTCCCCTACCTGCCGATATTCTTCCGCCCGCGCGGCGTTTCGCAGCCCTTGATCCACTTCCGCCGCCTCGCGCTCCCGCAGCTTTCGGGTCCGGCGCAGAGCGGCCAGCAGCGAATCGCGGGCACGGTCAAATGTCTCCCGCGTCAGAAGTGACGTCGCCGCCTGATCTAAAGCGACGCTGACCGACTCACGGACGTGCTGATTTGCCGGGACGATTGTTCGGAGCGGTACGGGGTAGGCGCCGAGCAGCTTCCCGCGGTCGTCTGTCCAAATACACGGGTTCCAATCCCCCACCCGCACAACGATCAGCAGCAGCGCCATTGCGCTGTGCAGCGACTGCGGGGTCAGCTCGCCCTTGACCCGCGCGATAATCTCCGACGCCAGGAACGGACTGACGCCGGACCACTCCGAAACCAGCCATTCGGACGCTTCCGCTGGCGACAGAGGCTCCCTGCCTAACTCCTCCTCCAGCGGCTTCAGCGGGTCGCGTCGCCCACGCTGTCTGGGCGGCGGCGTGTAAGTGACTCCTGGTGCAATCTGGCGCAGGCGATTGATCGAGCGTCCGATGTTCTTTGCCGCGCCTAAAATCATCCCGGCCCCATTCACAAAAATCAGATTGCTGTGCTTGCCCATCATTTCGGCAATCAGCGTGTAGGGCGCACCGTCCACGGCCTTGAAGTGCAGGTGCAGGATACGCTCGCCGAAGCCGAGCGGCAGGGAAACGTCGTCCAGCCATGCGCCTTCCAAAGAACGGCGCAGCGTGGAGCAGAAGGTCGGCGGGGTTGGCGGGTTGTCGCGCCGGGCGATCGTCAGATGGGCGCGGGCATGAGCAGCGTCGCAGGACAGCAGCAGATCGTGTTTGTGCCCGGCCTTGTAAAAGCGCAGGACGATCTCCTGCGGGTCCGGCTGGGTGATTTTTTCAATCTTGCCGCCGACAAGAGCGTGTCCGAGTTCATCCCGCACGGCGGTTAATAACAGTGAGTCAAAGATCATAACAGGCTTAGTATACCCCGGCGCACACGGCTTAAAAAATCCTTCCTTCTTGACGGAAACCGATTGACAAAACTTCGTGAAACTTGCTACAATAACAGCAGAAATCATGAAAATTTGTTTTGAGACACATTGGCAGCCGCGCGGGCGGCAGGCGGAGGGAAATGCGCTGCAACACCGGCACGCGCCGCAGCATTGTCTGCATACCAGACAGCATCCACACGCTTGTGTCTCCCACCCGCTTCCGACTGCCGCCGCCTAGTGCCGCGAATGCCGAAGCGGGTTTTTTGTTTTTATCTCTTTTTGATTTTTATGCAGCAAGACCGGGGAAAGGATAGTACGACACCGACCATGAGCCATGAAGTTCTTGTTTTAAATAGTGATTACGAGCCGCTGAATGTCTGCAACCTGCGCCGGGCTGTCATCCTGTTGTACCTCGGCAAAGCGGACATCCTGCATACCCACGAAAGCGGTGACAGCAGCGCCCCGGCGTTTGTCACAAACGAAGGCCAGCTTGTCGCTGCGCCGTCGGTCGTCCGCCTGCGCTACCATGTCAAGCGGCCCCTGCCGGACCTGAAGCTGTCCCGCCGGTCCATCTTCGCGCGAGATAACTACACCTGCCAGTACTGCGGGGTGCAGACCCGCGACCTGACCATTGACCACATCCTGCCGAAGCGGGCCGGGGGCGGGATGCACTGGGACAACCTCGTCGCCTGCTGCCGCCGGTGCAACGCCCGCAAGGGCGACAAGCTGCTGGCGAGCTGCGGCATGAAGCTCGCGCGTCCGCCGAAGCGTCCGCGCTACGTCCCGTACATCAGCATGACCAAGTACATCAGCGGCACGAAGAATGAAATCTGGCGCGACTACCTGCCCATCTTCCACGATGTCGGCGGCTCCGATAACTACGCCGCCACCGCGTAGGTTGATTGTCTCAGAAGAATCGTTATGGCTTTAGTAAAAGACAACGTCAAGCCGGGTTTGCCGGTCATCGAACAAACACTCGATGACCGGCCAATTTGGGAGATTATTTTGGAAAGCGGCCCGGACATCCCCTCAGAAGAGCAGGCTGCCGCCCCGCGTGATGGCGCCCGCAACTATGAGCATTACTTGTATGGCCTCTCGAAAGAAGAGATGACCGAGGTATGAGACAGGTCTTCGCCGACACCGGCTACTGGATTGCAATCGTTGACGAAAACGATGACTTGCATCTCAAAGCCGTATCAGTCTCCAGAGCGCTCGGAGCAGTCACGCTCATAACACATGAACTGGTTCTGGTGGAAGTCTTAAATCACTTTTCCGGTTATGGACCGACTTATCGGCGCAAAGCCGTGGAAAACATCGAGCGCATCCGTCAAAACCCTCGCACACTGGTTGTTGCAATGGACACGGAGCGTTTCACCCAGTCCCTGCTTCGCTATTCGCGCTTCTACGACAAGCAATGGGGGCTGACCGACTGCTACTCATTTACGCTCATGGACGACATGGGCATTACGGATGCACTGGCTTACGACCATCATTTTCAGCAGGCAGGCTACCGTGCGCTGCTGCGCGAGGCTTGACTACCTGCCCATCTTCCACGATGTCGGCGGCTCCGACAACTACGCCGCCACCGCCTAATGCAAAACGCCATCCGGTTTCCCGGATGGCGCTTCATTTTTCCTTAACCATGACCTCTGTCACTCACTGACGAACACGCTCTAGATCGTCAACGGCCGTGATTGCCTCATACACAGCCTCAGCCGCAAAACGCGCAGCCGCCTGAGATGCGAACCACAGCCAGCCAGCGGCACAGGCGAGGAAGGAAGCGACGCCCACACTCACAGACTGGATAGAAAGTCCCACCTGCGCGGAGCAACTGCACCCGACGGGTGCCAGCTTCGTTGGCTCTTAATGCCCATGCCCTTCCGGGTAGCCAGTGCTGAGGCGAGGAGTTGCACCTTCAAAGCACAGGGGTTCAGCCCTGTATGAGCATTTTCCACACAGTTTCCTACGAAGGCGTGTCCGCCGATACGCTCGCGCCGTAGCGCAGGCCGTCCACGAGCAGGGCGACCATGCGCGGCGCATGGTCGCTTCCCTCATCGCGGGCCTGCATACAAAGGCTCCCAACCGCTCTCAACAGATCGTCCGACTCGACATCGCCACGCACCTCACCCGCGGCGGCCGCGGCGTCCAGCAAGGCTTGCAGCGCAGGCCGGAGCCGCTTGTCGAAGTAGGCAGGCAAGGAATTGAAGGCCGGGTTCCCTGAATGCAGGGCCGCCGCAAGGCCGCGCTTGGTCGCAATGAAGGCCGCGTATCGCTGCATCCATCGCGCCAGCGCCTCGCCCGGCTCATGCTCCGCTGCCAGGGCCGGGGCGGCGTCCGCGCAGGCGTCCACTTCGCGCTGGAAGACCGCCGCAATCAGGTCCGAGCGCTGCGGAAAATGACGGTACACAGTGCCGACGCCGACGCCCGCCTTTCCAGCGATCTCCCGCACCGGCGCGTCCACTCCGGAAGCCGCGAACACCGCCAGCGCCGCTTCCAGCAATGTGTCCGTGTTCCGCTGCGCGTCGGCACGCAGACGCCGGCCCGTTTTTTCGTTTTGGTCTTCCGACTTGCCGTTCACTCCGCCTCCACTTGACAAACGGAACACCGTTCCGTATAATAGGAAATATGGTTCCGCTTGAGCCATAGTACCACATCACGGTGGCGTTAATTATCTGTCGGCAGACAGAAGGAGAACTCTATGGACAGCAAAATCTGGTTTATCACCGGCGCGTCTCGCGGTTTCGGGCGCATTTGGGCCGAAGCCGCGCTGGAACGCGGCGACAAGGTTGCGGCGACCGTCCGCGACCTGACAAGCATCGCCGATCTGAAGGAGCGTTTTGGCGACGCCGTGCTGCCTTTGGCGCTCGACGTAACCAATCCCGAACAGGTGAAGCAAACCGTGAAGCAGGCGCACGCGCACTTCGGAAAACTGGACATTGTCGTCAACAATGCCGGTTACCCTTTGATCGGCGCGGTTGAAGAAGCGAGTGAAGCCGATGTTCGCGCTGAGTTTGACACAAACTACTTCGGCACGCTCCGGGTCATCCAAGCTGCCCTGCCTTTGCTGCGGCAGCAGGGCAGCGGACACATCCTCGGCGTTTCCAGCACCCTGGGCCATATGGCGTCTCCGCTGATCGGCCAATACTGCGCTACGAAATGGGCCTTTGAGGCGCTCCACGAAAGCCTAGCGCAAGAAGTGAAGGCGTTCGGCATCAAAGTCACGCTGATTGAGCCGGGTGCCTATGCAACGGATTTCGGGAAGTCAGCCAAGAGGACTGAGGGCATGGAAGCCTACGCGGACCTTCGAAAGCAAGTCATGGCGAACTTAATGAACATCGAACGCGGCAATCCGCAAGCGACCGCTGAAGCCGTTCTTCAGATCGTGGACACGGAAGACCCGCCACTGCGCTTCTTCCTCGGCAACCAAAATCTACCCCAGGTGCGTACCGTCTACGCGGACCGCCTTGCCACTTGGGAAGCATGGGAAGCCGTATCCAACGCCGCGCAAGGCGAGTCGAAATAAGGCATCATTACATCGTTCCAGCGAACCGATGGCGCTGGTACTATAGAAGGAGATTACTATGCAGGAGAAACTCGTTGCCCTGGTTACCGGGGCTAATCAAGGAATCGGTCTTCAAATCGCAAAGGAACTCACGGCGCATGGCTTTACCGTGCTTGTTGGGTCCCGCAACCTCGAAAATGGGGAGATAGCCGCAAAGAGCGTCGGTGTGGACGCCCACGCCATCCAGCTTGATGTCACGGATGCGGCCTCTATCGCTGCGGCGGCAGAGCGCATCCGAAGCGAGTTCGGCCGTCTCGACGCACTCATCAACAACGCGGGCATCTCCCATGCGGGCAAGCCGGGCGTGCTGCTTTCTGAGGCCGCGAAGTCCGGCCTGCTGACCACGGCATCTCTCGACGACGTGCGTATAGTGTTCGAGACGAACGTGTTCGGCATCATCGCCGTCACGCAGGCCATGCTGCCGCTCCTGCGGGAAGCGCCGGCAGCCCACATCGTCACCGTCGGGAGCACCGCCGGGTCGCTCGCATGGAACTCGGACCCGACGAACGAGCACCGCGCGATGTTCGGCACCTACTCTGCGTCGAAAACGGCGTCTCATGCAGTGACGCTTGCCTTTGCCTTCGCCCTTGAGTCGGAAGGCATCAAGGTCAACATTGCGTGCCCAGGCTTCACCTCGACGGCTCTCAACAACTTCGCAGGCACACGCAGCGTCGAACAGGGCGCACGCGAAGCCGTCCGCCTCGCACTCCTCGGTGCAGACGGTCCGACAGGCACATTCTCAGACGAGGACGGCCCGGTCGCGTGGTAATGGCGTCTAGAACACTGCCCAATGCGGGCCACGGAAAATAAATCCTTACAGCGTTCTCGTGAATTATTTACGCCACGCCAATCGCCGAGGGTCGGCTAAGACCCTCGGCGGACATCAAGAAAGAGAGTGTTCCATGAGCAAACCGACCAACCAAGCCGAAGCTATACCCGTAAGCGCCTCTACTCTAGTCGTCTCCGTCAGCCCCGTGGCGCTGCCCGCACCGGGACGCGCCGTAGATTTACAGATGCGCGTTTCCGCGCCTGTGACCGGGCAGGACTTACCAATCATCCTTCTCTCGCACGGCCAGGGAGGGTCGAACAATCTTTCTTCGCTGAACGGCTACGGCCCGCTTGCCGATTTCTGGGCCGCTCACGGCTTCGTCGTGATCCAGCCCACCCATCTCAGCTCAAGGACACTCAGCTTTGATCTCCAAACTCCCGGAGCGCCCATGTTCTGGCGATCCCGCGCCGAGGACATGACGCGCATCCTTGACGAACTGGACACTATCGAGGCTTCTGTTCCTGAGATCAGGGGGCGCCTGGACGCCAGCCGGGTCGCGGTCGCCGGGCATTCCTTCGGCGGGCATACGGCAGGAATGCTGCTGGGGGCACGGCTCACCGATCCCGACGATGGAACAGAAGTGGATCAGTCCGAGCCTCGGATCAAAGCAGGTATCCTGCTGGCCGCGCCCGGCAATGGCGGTGCGGATCTCACCGCGTGGGCGACGGAGCATGTTCCGTTCTTCCAGCGCCCCCGCTTTCAGGAGATGACCACGCCGGCCCTCGTCGTCGCAGGCGATCAAGACGCCTCCCCTCATCTGACGACTCGCGGCGCCGACTGGCACGCCGATCCGTACTTCCTGAGTCCCGGCCCCAAGTGCCTGCTGACGTTGTTCGGCGCAGAGCACGGCCTGGGCGGAATTTCTGGGTACGACGCAGCGGAAACGACAGACGAGAACCCGGAGCGCGTGGCGGCGGTCCAGCGTCTGACCTGGGCCTACCTCCGCACTGCGCTCTACCCCGAAGACCCCGCCTGGCCCGCCGCATGTGCCGCGCTGAGGGACAGCCCTAACCCGCTGGGCCGAGTCGAGTGCAAATAACGCTTGGAAGGCATGGGAAGGCGGCTCGAACGCCGCGCAAGGCGAGCTGCGGGAGCAAACTGCCGCATCGTTCTAGCGAAAGCAGCCAGCAGCGGAACCTCGAATTGGGCCGATACTGACGTTCAGAGAACTGAAACAGCGGCACAAAAAACGAAATCTGGCGCGACTACCTGCCCATCTTCCACGATGTCGGCGGCTCCGACAACTACGCCGCAACGGCCTAATTCCTCACCAAGCCGCCTAAAGCGGTAAAGCCCGGCCACTCACGAGAGGACCGGGCTTTTTGCCACTCGTAGCCACCGCTGCGCCAATGAGAATCGGTCACCATTTCGAGTGAAAGAAACGTTTTAAGAGGTGACGCTTTGCACGCATCATCCACCCAGAAAGATATTTTCGGTTTTTTGAGATAATTGCCCAACTAGGTTGACATTGTCAACTTGTATGGGTATAGTATTTCGGTTGACAGCGTCAACCTGTCAGTCAGCAAAGGAGATTACTATGCCCACAGTTCTTATCACCGGCGGCCACAACGGGATTGGGCTTGCCGCTGCCAAGCAACTCGCTTCCGGCCCGCACCTGAACCTGCTTCTCGCCGGGCGCAATCTGGCCCGCGTCGAGACTGCCGCGCAGCAAATTCGGTCACAGTATGGCGTCGCTGTCGGTACCGTCCAGTTAGACCTTTCCTCCCTCGCCTCCGTTCGGGAAGCCGCTGCAAGCTGCCGGGCGATGCTCGACAGCGGCCAGATAGACTCCCTTCAAGCCATCCTCTGCAACGCCGGAGCGCAATTTCAGGGGCCGATTTCCTACAGCCCCGATGGTTATGAAGAAACGTTTGCGACCAACTACCTCGGATACTTCCTGCTCGTGGACCTCCTGCTTGACCGCGTTTCGGAGAATGGACGGATCGTGTTCACTGCCAGCGGAACGCACGACCCGGAGACAATGGATGGTAAGATGGTAGGGCTTGCCGTAGAGCCGGATGCTCAGGCGCTCGCATTCGACGGCAAGAACGGCGGGAAGCCAATCTCCGGCGGGAAGCGTTACACCACGTCGAAACTGTGTCTAATCCTTTACGCCTATGAACTGGATCGCCGGCTTCGGCAGAGTGGGAGTTCGCTGGCATCCATCGCGTTCGATCCGGGCCTTGTTCCGGAGACCGGGCTAACAAGAACGTCTCCCAAGCCCGTGCAATGGCTCGCAACAACCTCGGTGATGAAGTCACTTTTCAAGCGGCTTGGCGTCACAATGGGGAGCGTGAGTTTCTCTGGGGCTAGTCTTGGCAAACTCGGCGCAGACCCATCTTTCGCCAGTGCCTCTGGCAAATACTTCCAGTCTCACAATGGCGCATTGACCGAGCGGCGATCCTCAAAAGTTTCTTATGACGAGAAGCGGGCCGCGAAGCTGTGGGACGACTCCGAGCGGCTGGTTCACCTACAGGTGAGCGAGGAAACTTTCTCCCTCCAAGAGCATAAGAAGCCTGCTTTGGCACAATGAGGAAAAGCAGCAACTCGGACCCGGTAGGGACAGACAAAAAACTGATCGCGGCGGCAGCGGCTCTCCTCGACGCGGGCGGGGAGAGCGCCGTGACACTGCGTGCTGTTGGGAACGCCGTCGGTGTTTCCCACAATGCCCCTTACAAGCACTTCAAGGATCGAAGCGCCCTGCTGGCGGCAGTGGCGATTGAGGACTTCACGATGCTCACAAGCGTTTTTGTAGGCGTCGGTCAGTCTTCCTCGGCACCGCTTGACAAGCTGAGGCAGGCGCTCGCGGAGGTCGCCGATTATGGGCATAAGCACCCCTCGCGCTACCGATTGCTCTTCAGCGATCCCGGCATCGCTGCGAAAGGCGGCGCTCTGGAAGAGGCGGCGATGCAATCCTTTGCTGCACTCGCAAGCATTATTGCCGAGTGCCAGTCTTCGCATAATCTCCTTGAAATGCCGAACGCCGCACTGACAAGCTTGCTCTACGCCACCGTACATGGTCTCATTGATCTGAAAGCAAGTGGACGGATGCGAAGCGAGAAGGGCTTCACCAGCGTAGACGCGAGTGTGGAGCTGCTTATCAGCCTTCTTTCTCAGGGCGTCCTGAAATCCACCGCAAGCAAACCCTCGTAAGCAACGTCCTTTAGCTGCTGCAAAGTGTGAAGTCTGAAACGCTCCTTCGCGGGTCCCTCAGATGATCGGTTGGATTGTCGTTTGCTTACACTTGTGGTTTGCTTACGGCGGCTAACTGGGTAAGCCTGGTTAAAACTTGAAAGGTCACTCTATGAAAACATCTTCCATTCGTTTTTGCCCTGCCGTAATCGCTATCGCCGCAACTGGTTTTGCAGCATTTGGCGCAGTGCATCCGGTCCACGCGAAGACACCGCCAAAGACAAAGCCGAAGACATCGGCGCAAGCGCAGGCACGTTATGTCGCCAAGGGCGGCTACTCTTTCGTCATTCCTGCAAAGTGGCAAAAAGACGATGCGGACATCAGCATGGAAAGAATGCGATACACCCTGGGGACCGAAGACGGAAAAGTGGTTGCGAGCCTCAAAATCAGCACTTTGCGGGACAAAGATGTCACCCCGGACAGTCTTGCCGCACAGCTCCGGCAAGATGTGAAGGACGACACGGGGACCGTCCTTACTGTGCGCGACAAGGCGGTGACGGTGAGCCAGGAACCGGGGATCATCTTTGAGACCAATGACATCCGGCCCAGTGAACTGGACACGGAGATGACGCTCCTCACGGCCCGCAACGGCATCACGAGCAAAGTGATTTTGGACTGCAAAACCGCCGACCGAGCCAAGTACGGCCCGATCTTTGACAAGGTCGTCGAAACCTTCAAATGGCAGTAGGCTTGCCCCCCATTTTACGACCGATGTAGCCGCATGGCTTGATAATGCCAAATGCGGCCACTACTTCACCCCCGGAGAAGACGGCCTGAAACAGCGCTGGCAAGGCGTATGCTGATCGCTATAGAAGCTGTGGGTTTCGCCCCGCTCGTAACTTGCATCCTTCCACTCTTCGGTAAAGCGGGCAGCGTTGGCGCGTATCTGGTTAAAGCTCAGTCGGTTCATAGTCTCTTTAGAATTTCGCGTGACTGATTCTGGACGTGACTGATTCTGGAGAGGGTTATCCGCCTTTATCAATAACTATTATCAATAACTATTTCTGTCTTCACACACATACAAGTGTAAAGACTGAAACACTCGTTTCAGTTCTTTACACAGCTTAACCGCTCCGCAATCCTTGCCAGTATCTCGACGGTACGGTCTATTTCTTCTTCCGTCGTGCCGCGCCCAAGCGTCAGGCGCAGGGCGCTTTTGAGGCGGGCGTCGGGCAGACCCATCGCCGACAGAACGCGGCTAGGTTCGATGCTGCCGGAGGTGCAGGCGGAGCCGGACGACGCGGAGACGCCCGTGCGGTCGAGCGACAGCAGCAGGGTTTCGGCGTCGAGGCCGGGCAGGGAGAAGTTGAGGTTGTTCGGCAGGCGATTGGTGGGGTGGCCGTTCAGGACGACGCCGGGGATGCGCTCGGACAGGCCGGACCAGAGGCGGTCGCGCAGGAAAGTCAGTCGCGCGGCTTCGGCGTCCCGTTCCGGCAGGAGCAGGCGGACGGCCTCGCCAAAGCCGGCGATGGCGGCGACATTTTCCGTTCCCGCCCGCCGCTGCCGCTCCTGCCCGCCGCCATGTAGCAGCGGCTCGATGGCAATGCCGGAACGGACGTACAGAGCGCCCGCGCCTTTCGGGCCGTAAATCTTGTGGGCGGACAGCGTGAGCAAGTCTGCGCCGAGCGCATCTATCGTGACGGGCAGCAGGCCGAAAGTCTGCACCGCGTCGGTGTGCAGCCATGCGCCGCGAGCGTGGACGATGTCGGCGATCTCGCGGAGCGGCTGAATGGTTCCGACTTCGTTGTTCGCGTGCATGACCGAGACCAGCACGGTCTCGTCGGTCAGCGCGTCGGCGACGGACTGCGGGGAGACGATGCCGAACTCGTCCACAGGCAGGTAAGTGATGCGGAGACCGAGGGTTTCCAAAAAGCGGGCGGTTTCGGTGACGGCTTCATGCTCGATCTGGGTGGTGATGAGATGAGTGCCGCGCGGTTTGTTTGCCAGCATCACGCCGACCAAAGCCGCGTTATCCGACTCAGTGCCGCCGGAAGTAAACGAAATCTCGGAAAACTGGCAGCCAAGCGCACCGGCAAGAATGTCGCGGGCCGTGTCCAGCGCACGTTTCGCCTGCTGGCCGTCGGCATGAAGAGAGCTAGGGTTGCCGAAGCCGTCCGCAGTGAGGTACGGGTCCATCGCCGCCCGGACTTCGGGGCGCAACGGGGTTGTCGCGGCATAGTCTAAGTAGATGCGCGGGTTCATGGGGTTATTGTACCCGAACACTACGGGGGAGGGAGAGGAACCCGGCATATTGAGAACCCGGCATTGAAATGCCAGGCTATTCGGAGAAAGTGTCTTGGACACTAAGGACCGTGATCACGCGGTCCCACCCACAGTCACGCAGTGACTTTCTCCGATACGAAGTAATGCTCTCCTGAGCATAGTAGCCCGGTAATTTATTACCGGGTCCTCAACACGCCGGGTCATCTTCTCCCCAGCCGCGCCGCATCTTCGTAACGTACCAGGCTGCCGCCGAAAACGTCTAAAGCGCTGCCGATAGTCAAATCTACTTTGCCGCCGGATAATTCGGCGACACGCGCGATGTCTTCCAAACGCCGCGCTCCACCCGCGTAGGTCGTCGGCAGGGAAACCCAGCCGCCGAGGCGCTGCACCAAATCTTCATCTATGCCCTCGCATCTGCCCTCGACATCAGCGGCATGGACTAAAAACTCGGCGCATTGGTCTTCGAGCAGAGCAAAGAGCGCAGCATTAAGCCGGGTGCCGGTCACGGTCTGCCAGCGGTTTGTGACGACATAATACTCACCGTCAGCCGAGCGGCGGCAGCTAATATCTACGACGAGCTTGTCTTTGCCGGCGGCGTTCGTCATGGCGCGGAGGCGGCGTGGAGAAAGTGCGCCGTTCTCAAAGAGATACGATGTGACGATGACATGGCTTGCCCCGGCTTCCAGCCACGCCGCCGCATTTTCCACTGTGACGCCGCCGCCGATTTGCAGGCCGCTCGGATAGGCGGCAAGCGCGGATCTCGCCGCGTCTTCACTGCCGGGACCGAGCATGATCACATGGCCGCCCATTAAGCCGTCGGCTTGATACAGCGCGGCGAAGTCGGCGGCGGCACGGGCCGACACATGGTTTGTGACGGTCCGCGTGCCGTCGTCGGTCAGTGTCCCGCCGACGATTTGGACGACGCGGCCATTTTGGAGGTCAATGCAGGGGCGAAAAGCCATTGGGAAGTGTCCTGGAGATTGGTTTCACGAGGCTGAACCCCCGTGCTTCAAAGGTGCGACTCCCCACCTTCGCGGGCAGAAGATTTACCTGCAAAGATTGAAGTTCTTTCTTCGCCCGCGCAGGCGGGAGCTTGCACTTTGAAGCCCTGCCGTTCAGGGCAGGGTCTCACATCAAAAAGGCCCTGGGGAATATCCCCAGGGCTTTATTGTACCAGACTTCCGAAGTCTAAGACACGGCGGTGTCGCCGCGCTCGCCGGTGCGGATGCGGACGGCTTCCAAGACGGGCGTGACGAAAATTTTGCCGTCGCCGATCTCGCCGGTGCGGGCCGCGCCTTCAATCGCGCCGAGGACGCTGTCCTGCTGGCTGTCGGCCACCACCACCACAAGCTGCACTTTCGGCAGCAGGTTCACCTGGTACTCGGAGCCTCGGTAGTGCTGGGTGTAACCCTTCTGCTTGCCTGCGCCCTTGATCTCGGTAACGCTGATGCCATGGACGCCCAAATCGTCGAGCGCGGACTTCACTTCGTCGAGGCGGCTGGGGCGGATAATCGCTTCAATTCGGACCATTGTTTTCTCCTTGTGGAACTCCGGCGATTAGTCAATCCATATTCTAGTCAATCCCCGCCAGTGCAGGAATGCCGGCGTTCTCGCCGGCGTAGCCTTCTTCGCCGTGTTCGGTGACATCCAGGCCGTCTTCCTCCTGGTCCGCCGGCGCACGCATTCCGCCGGGAACAACAAGGTTGACCAGGGACCCGATCACCAGCGTCGAGACGATCGCCATGATAATGGTCAAGACAACTGCTTCAAGCTGGGCGACAAACTGGTCAATGGACGCGCCCGGCAAGCCGGAGAAAATGCCGTTGCTGCGGCCAAGCGGGGTGGTGCCGGTTGTGATCGCCGAGTTGACAGCGCTGTTGGCGAAGAGGCCGGTTGCCAGAGCGCCCCACATCCCGCCGCAGGCGTGGACACCGAAGACGTCCAAAGCGTCGTCGTAGCGGTTCAATTTGCCTTTAAGCTGGATGACTGAAAAGCAGATCGGCGAGACGACCAGGCCGATAATCAGTGCGTCAAACGCATTGACGAAGCCGCAGGCGGGGGTAATGGCGACGAGTCCCGCGACTGCGCCGGAGCCGAAGCCGACGGCGGTGGGTTTTTTGAACCGTATCCACTCCACCAAAGTCCAGGACATGGCGGCGGCGGCAGTGGCGATGTGCGTGTTGATGAACGCCGCCGTCGCGACGCCGTCCGCCGCAAGCTGCGACCCGGCGTTGAAGCCGAACCAGCCGAACCACAGCAGCGCGACGCCGATCAGCACCATCGGGACATTGTGCGGGCGCATTTCTTCTGCGCTATGGCCGCGCCGCTTGCCGAGCATGATGCACAGCACCAAAGCCGAAACGCCGGACGAGATATGGACGACCGTGCCGCCCGCAAAGTCGAGAGCATGAATTTTGCCGGTGCCGATCACGCCGCCGTCCCAGACCATGTGGGCCAGCGGGTCGTAGAAGAACGTCGCCCAGAGCAGGATAAACAGGCAATACGCCCCGAACTTCATCCGCTCAGCCACCGCCCCGGAGATCAGCGCCGGCGTGATGATCGCGAACGTCATCTGGAACAGCATGAAGATCGCGCCGGGAATAGTCGCGGCGTTCGAGACGGGCGTCGCGCCTGCACCCGCCTGCAGACCCATCCAGCTTACAGGACTTGCGAATAAGCCAATCTGCGTTCCCCCAATGACAAGTTTATGCTCTGTTGGGCCGAACGCGACCGAGTAGCCCCAGAGCATCCACTGGATCGAGATGATGCCGAGCGCAACAAACGACATCATCAGCGTGTTGAGGACATTCTTGGAGCGGACCAGCCCGCCGTAGAACAGGGCAAGGCCCGGCGTCATCAGCATAACAAGCGCGGTGGCGACAATCATCCAGGCGGTATCGCCTCGGCTTGCGCCTTCGGGGGTGAAGGCCGCGTTATTCAGGTTCTTCAGCGTGTTCATCGCCGCTGGCGGGGTCGCGCTGTTGTCCTGAATCATCATGCCGCCGTCCACGGTTTTCGCCGGGGCCGGGGCAGACGCCGCCGGGGCCGCTGCGGCGGTGCCGCTGGTGGCCGGGGCCGTTGGGGTCGAAGTTTGGGCGTGAGCCGTGAAGGAGAAAGAGAGAAGCATCGCCGCGCAAAGGGCGGCGTACCAGAGTTTTAGCACGAGAAAGCATCCCCCTGAGAGTTGAACCTAGTGGTTAGAAAAGGGAACCGGAGTGCTTCATCGCGTTTGCCGGAAGGCTGCCTGGCAGTCATCAGCGACTTGAGGTGGTCTAGGATAGCACACGCCGGGAACTTTTGTCAAGGCTTTTGGGGTACAGGCACAAAAAGAAGAACCCGGTAATTTGTTACCGGGTTCTTGTCATCTTGACGGTGTTCTATTTGTCTTTTGTCGCTTCCGCCGAGAGCCGTACCGTGATGGCGTCGGCGAGCTGCGGGGTGCCGTCGGGCATCTTGTGGTCCCAAGTGATGCCGTAAGCCGCCCGGCTGATGGTGATTGGGTCCGTCAGGATGCCGAGGCGCGTTCCGCCGAATGGGTCCGCCACCGGGCCGAGGTACCGGAACGGAATGGACACGGGATGCGACTGGTCCTTGATTGTCAGTGTGCCGTCGGCAATGTAATGGTCGCCGGACTTGCGGATCGCCGTGCTTTGGAATGTCAGCGCCGGGTACTTCGCGGCGTCAAAGAAATTCGGCGACTTCAGATCGGCATCGCGCGGGGCGACATTCGTGTCAATCGAAGCGACTTGGGCAGTGAAGCTGACGGCGGACTTGGACAAGTCCGCCGGGTCGGCGACAATCTTTCCCGATTTTTCGTCGAAGCGCCCCTGCACTTTGCTTAACCCCATGTGCTGAATCTCAAAGCCGATGGACGTGTGCATCGGGTCAATCGTATAATTGCCCGTGACCGGCAGGGCGGCCTTGACAGTCTTCGTGAGCAGGCGCGGGGCGGGAAACGCCGGGCCGGGGTTAAAGAGCATCGCGGCGGCGACAGCAGCGAATGTGCCGCCGGTAAACGCAGTGAAAGTGAGTGTTTTGTTCAAGTGGGTGTTCTCCTGGTGCTGTAACTATGGCTTGCTGATGTTACCTAAGATTCGGCGCGAGGGACAAGAAGCTTTCAGCTCCTCGCCCCTCATGCCGTGCATCGGGTTATTTCGTCAGCGTGGGAGCAAGCGACGCGATCTTCTTCCGTGCTTCGGCAAGTGCGCCGTTGACGACATCTTCGCCGCCCAACGTGTTGTTGACATGGATAAACTCCATGTCGGCGACGCCCATCAGCCCGAACACGTTCTTGAGGACCGGGTCCTGGACATTATACGCTTCGTGGGCCTCGCCGGGACCGTAGCCGCCGCCGCCGCGAGCGGTGACGAAGACCACTTTCTTGTTCGGCAGCAAGCCGGTATAGGTCGCCGGATCGAAGGTGACGCCGGGACGGACAATTAGGTCGATATACGACTTGAAGACGCCGGGAACGGTGAAGTTATACATGGGAATGCCAAAGACGTAGGTGTCGGCGGCCTTCAGCTCGGCGATCAGTTCCATAGACAGCGCCAGGGCTTCGTTCTGCTCGGCGCTCCGGGCCTCAACGGGCGTATACATCGCGCCGATAAACGTCTCGTTGACGTAAGGGATTTCCTGATGGCCTAGATCACGGTAAGTGACGGTGACGCCGGGGTTAGCGGCTTTGAGAGCTTCAACCAGCTCGCCGGAAACCATCCGGGAATGCGAGCTTGAGCCGCGTGGGCTAGAATCGAGGTGCAGAATGTGGGTCATAGATGTTTTCTTTTCTGTGTCTTTATTTATGTTTTTGGTTGCGGCTTCTGTTGAAGCCGGAGTTGAAGGGGTTTGCGCGGCGGCGCCTCCCTGGAGGAACTTCCAGAGGAAGTATCCCGCCACGGCGGCGGCACCCGTGCCGATGAGAATGACGCCATTGCGGGCTGTTTTGTCAGCCATGTGTTTCGTGTGTCCTTTCAAGAACGGAAAACTATAAGAGAAGAGGCGCGACGCGGGTTCCGAGCAGCTCAATCGCCGACATAAGCTGCGCGTGCGGTAGGTCTGCCCCGTCCATTTGAAGCGTCACGCGAGATACGCCGCCGAGCGCTTCGGAATGACGCCGGATTTTCGCGGCGACTTCTTCCGGGCCGCCGACAATTAAAGCGCCGGTAGGGCCGTTCTGGGCGTCGAACTGGGCGCGGGTCGTCGGACGCCAGCCGCGCTCTTTGCCGATGCGGGTGAACATCTCGGCGTAGCCGGGAAAGAAGCCGTCCACGGCGGCCTGGGTTGTTTCCGCGACAAAGCCGAGCGAGTGCAGGCCGACTTTGAGCGTTTCCGGCGCATGGCCCGCCAAGCGACCGGCTTCCCGGTACAAGTCCACCAGAGGCCGGAACCGGTGCGTCTCGCCGCCGATAATGGCGACCATCAGCGGCAGGCCGAGCGTCCCGGCCCGAACAAACGACTCCGGGGTTCCGCCGACCCCCAGCCAGACCGGCAGATGAGCCTGCACCGGACGCGGATAGACCCCCTGCCCCGTCAAGGCCGCTCGGTGCCGGCCCGACCAGGTGATACGCTCGTTGTCCCGAAGCTTCAGCAGCAAATCTAAGTTCTCAGCGAACAGCGAGTCATAGTCGTCGAAGTTCAGGCCGAACAGCGGGAACGACTCACTGAACGATCCGCGCCCGGCGACGATCTCCGCCCGCCCCCCGGACAGCAAATCCAGTGTCGCAAAGCTTTGGAAGACGCGCACCGGGTCAGCCGCGCTCAGGACCGTGACCGCGCTCGACAGCCGGATACGCTTTGTCCGCACCGCCGCCGCCGCGAGGATGACGGCGGGCGCAGAGTCAAGAAATTCCCGCCGGTGATGCTCGCCGATCCCGAAGATGTCCAAGCCCACTTCGTCGGCGTACTCAATCCGGGCGACCAGATTGCGAAGGGCGTCCGAGTCGGAGACGCCGCCGAGATTGGCTGCGGCGAAGCTGTCAATGCCGAGTTCCATTTAGGCCATCTCCAGAACTTTTGGCGCGAAGATGCCGGCAAATGCCGAGCGCACCGAGTAAAAGACAGCCGCCCAGAGCAGCAACGCGACCAAACCGGGCGGAATGCCTTTCGGGTCCATCAGAATGTGGTACAGCAGAATGTTCGCGATGATCGGTCCCAGAAGCACCAGGCCAATTGGGACGTAGCGGTTCGACAGCAGGATCAGCCCGCCGAGAAGCTGCAAGGCAAAGACCGGCTCCCAATAATGCGCCGCCCCCAGCGCCATCCCAAACTGCGCGGCTGCCCCGGTAGGCGGCGGCTGCTTCAGGAAGTGCAGAAAGCCATTCAGCCCAAAGACCGTGAACATTAGCCCCAGCAAGTTACGCGCAATTAAAGCTGCAATCCTCATTTAATCATCCTTTCACGTCCTCGTTATTGAATCCAGTATGACATCTACGCTTTAATTTGTCAAGCGTATCATAAAATAATTCGCACTAATAAATCATGCACGCGAGGTAATGCGGCGCTAATCTGGTACAATAGCCCAAAGTGAGCAGCGAAGGACAAAAATGCAAGACGAAAGTTGTCAAGTTCAAGAAAACGAAATGGGGGGAAGTTGCGAGCGAGCGGCACTGTTAATGCGCGGCACCCTGCTTTTGCAGGAAAAATGGGTGCTGATGATTGTCTTCAGCCTGCTGGGCGGCCCGCTGTCTTTTTGCGACCTGATGCGGCGCGGCACGATTAACACGACGACCCTGACTCAGCGGCTGCATCTGCTGGAAGAAGCGGGGCTGCTGACAAAGACAGTGCGTTCAGCCATGCCGCCCCGGACAAGCTACGCGCTGACCGAAGGCGGACAAGCGCTGGAGCCGATTTTAAACGCGATTGCCGCGTGGAGCGGCCAGTATTTAACGTCTCATAAATGTCCGGCCAGCCAGACGACAAATTGATCCTGAACCGCGCCTGCCGAACGCGCATTGCCGGGAAAATTGTTCATCAAGAGCGAAAACACATACAGCTTCCCGCTGCGGCCCGTGACATACCCCGAAAGCGCCCGCACCTGGGAAAGTGTTCCGGTTTTAGCATGGACATTGTTTTGGGCCACTGTCCCGATCATGCGCCCCTTCAAAGTGCCGTCTACCCCCGCGATCGGCAAAGAGCGGCAGTAAAGCAGCCAGTCTTTGCGCCGGTGCATCCCCAGAAGAAGCTGAGAGACCGACCGGGCCGTGACATAATCGCGCCGCCCCACCCCGCAGCCGTCTACCAGGGCAACCGCCGACGTGTCCACGCCGAGGCTGCGGAAAAACGGCATTTCTTTGGCGTGTCCGGCGTCAAATGTGCCGGGGCTATCCAAGAGCCGCACCAGGGTCTCGGCCAGCAGGTTGTCGCTCGGCTTGTTCATGCGGACAAGATACTCCGAGAGCGGCAGGCTGGAACGCGAGGCCAGCAGGACGGCGTCTGCCGGCGTCTTTCCCAGCGCCGCGCCGCCGTCTACCGCGATACCGTGCTTTCCTAATGCCTGACGCAGCAGCGTCGCCGCCAGCAGCGGCGGACTGTCTACCGGCACTTTGAGGTCGAAAGTCTTCCCCAGCGGCAGTGTTCCCGTCACAATGAACTCGTTCTTCTGCCAGGGTTTGGTGACGGCGCAGTCGCTCGCCGCCCCTTGTGCGCCGGTCTTCGCCGTGATGACAAGCGGAACGTAGCTTGTCGGCGGGTCTACGGTCGCCGTCACCGGGTCGCCGGGCGCGGAACCCGGCGCGATATGGACGGAAAGTACCCCTTCGCTGACTTCCAGCCCGGAGATTTGCGGGAATTCCTCGTCGCTGAAATCATCCCATTCCCAGCCGAACCCGTAGAGCGGGCCGGCAAAGCGCGAGCCGTCGCCGGCAACGCTTCCCGTAATCCGCTTGACGCCCGCCGCCGAGAGTGTCCCCGCCAGTGCATCCAAATCCGCCGCCGACAGCAGGCCGTCGCCGCCTCCGCGCAGGTACACACTGCCGGCGACTACCCCGTCTGCATCGGGCCGGGCCGCCGCCAGAACGTCGGTCGTCATGTGAAAGTTCGGCCCCAGCAGTGCAAGCGCCGCCGCCGAGGTCCACAGCTTGCAGTTCGACGCCGGCAGGAGACGCAGATCGGCATCGTGGGCGTATAGCGTTTTGCCGTCGCTGACCCGGCAGACAATCGCGCCGGTGACACCGCCCCTCAGCGCCGGGGCGCGGAGGATTTTTTCAAGCGTCGGAGCGATTTGGGCGTGGGCGGAGGAAAGGAGAAAAAGTAGGAGCGCGAGGAGAAAACAGGCGTGGGAATAAATTCCTACGCTGTGGGGCGAAGCGCCCAGCGTCCACCTGCGTGGACGAAGACCGCTCACGAGATGCTCTGCTCTTCGTCCGCGCTCTTCGAGCCGCCAGTGCGGAAGGCGGACATTTGGCGTCTGCGCCCCGCAGCGTAGGAATTTATTCCCACACTTCTCATTCTCAGCCGCCTTCCGTGCAATGTTGTCACTCATACGCCCATTATAGCAGGAATTCCGCGAACCGTTCCCGAACTAAGCCGCGTGACACCTGACAATAACCAATCCAACAATACTCAATTACTCGGTGCGATTTTCGACTGCGACGGCCTGCTGGCCGACACCGAAACGCCGGACTATGACGCCTGGCGCGAGATCTACGAAGAACAGGGCCTGCACCTGCCTGTCGAGCTGTGGGCGCAGAGCATCGGGACCGCGATAGGCCACGACCGGAACGACTGGCACACGCCGCTGGCTGAAGCCGTCGGGCCGGACTACGACCGGGAGGCAACCCAGGCGCAGCGGCGCGTGCACTATCAGGCCGCCATCGGTAAGCTAACGCCGATGCCCGGCGTTTTAGCGCTGCTGGACGCATTGGACGAAGCCAAAATCCCCTGCGCCGTAGCCTCAAACTCAGACCGCGAATGGGTAGACCGCATTTTAGACATCACGGGCCTGACCGGGCGCTTCCAGACCATCGCCACCGCTGACGAAGTGGAGCATCCGAAGCCCGCGCCCGATGTGTACCTGCTCGCCGCTGGGCGTCTGGGCATCCCGCCTGAACACTGCGCGGCGTTTGAGGACTCCCCGCGCGGCCTCGCCGCCGCCCACGCCGCCGGCATGTTCACTGTCGCGGTACCAACTGCCTTGACCCGCCACTTCGCGTTTGAGCAGGCCCATCACATCGTCGAGAGTTTGGAAAAGCTGGTGCTGAAAGATATTCAGAAATGATGCCCATGAAGGAAAACGCCGCCAGGGACTGTTTGCCGTATGCATCCTATCTGGATTGCATTCTGCGTCCTGCGCTTTTGCGCTCGCCTCTGGTCTTGGATTTGTTCGCCGGCTGCGGCGGCTTGTCGCTCGGCTTTGAGGCGCAAGGCTTTGAGACGATTGGGTTTGAGAAAGACAAAGATAGCTGCCATACTTATCAACAGAACCTTGCCGGGAATTGCGTTCAAACCACGCTGACGCCCGAAACCCCGCTTCCGCGTGCTACCGTGGTTATCGGTGGCCCGCCTTGTCAGCCGTTCAGCGTGATCGGGAAACAGGCAGGAATTGCGGACGTGCGTGACGGCTTTCCTATTTTTATTTCCGCTGTCAAGCGTCTTCAGCCGGACATTTGGTTGTTTGAAAATGTCCGGGGCCTCTTCTACCGCAACAAAGGCTACCTAGAAACCATTCTCGATGAGTTGAGGAGCTTAAATTACATTGTGGAGGTAAAGCTGCTGAATGCGGCGGATTATGGGGTGCCTCAGAATCGAGAGCGCGTCGTCGTTGTCGGGCATCGTGGGCATTTTTGTTTTCCAGCGCCGCGTTCTCAGCGGCTTACCGCAGCAGAGGCAATCGCGGACACGGCTTTGACTGCACCCCCGGAGTCAAAGTTCTTGACCGCAAGCATGGATAAGTATGTTGCCGCTTATGAAAAAGCTTCTTTTTGTATACGCCCGCGTGATTTGCATCTGGACAGACCGGCACGAACTTTGACTTGTCGGAATCTGGCCGGAGCCACAAGCGATATGCAGCGTGTTCGCCTGCCGGATGGCCGGCGGCGGCGCATCCTTCTTCAAGAAGCCCTGCGGCTGCAAAGCTTTCCTGATTGGGTTGAGGTACAAGGCAACGAGACGAGCCGCTTCAATCAGATCGGCAACGCCGTTCCACCGCTGATGGCGTTTCATCTTGCGGCAAGCATCCGTTCCTATCTCGAAACAACGGACAGGATGACCGTGAAAGAAATCGAGGCGAGCAAACCGCCAACACAGTTGGCTTTATTATGAGCACACATATTCTTACGGATGCGAACGGTTCAGCGAACTTCAAGAAAAAGAGTGCGGATGTAAAAGAAGTCATCAATGAAGCATTGACTTTCTTGGCAGCTTGCGGCATCCCAACAGAAAAATTGACGCCAAGAAGTTTAGAAATGATGGCGATGGTCTTTCTTGCCGTTGCGGATGTTCCCGCCTCGGATCAATGGGCTTCCTTGAAGACAATAAGCGACAATCGCAGCATGACCACGCGCGGCATTATTATCTGGGTTAATTCCCATCTTCAAGAAAACATTTCTTCAGGCTCTTATGATGACATTCGCCGCAAGCACTTGAAGCTGCCTGTATTAGCGGAGGTAATCGTGCCGACGAAACCCGGTGCGGCCCGGAATGACTCGCAACGCGGTTATGCGATCTCAGATGACTTCGGTTCCTTTGCACGAATGCTTGCAGAGGGCGGCTACCAGAAACTGCTGGCTGATAGAGTGGCGATAGGCGGCAGCCTAGCGGCGAGGCTGAGTGCAGCAAGGGACCTCGAAATGATCCCAGTCATTATCCCTGAAGGAATGACGCTGGAACTCACGCCGGGCGAACACAATAGGCTTCAAAAAGCCGTCATCGAACAGTTTCTACCGCGCTTCGGGTATGAAGCAGAACTACTTTATTTGGGCGACGCCGCAGACAAGTTTCTGCGGCTTCAGCAGGAAAAACTGGACGCGCTCAACTTCTTCAAACTTGATCACGGCGAGCTGCCGGACATCATCGCTTATTCACAGCAAAAGAACTGGCTGTTTTTAATCGAGGCATTCTATAGCACAGGCTCGATGTCGCCTCTTCGTCTTTTACAGCTTCAAGCTTTATGCAGGGAGTGTACTGCTGAGATTGTTTTTGTCACGGCGTTTCTGAACCGAGCGGCATTCCGAAAATCGGCGGCGGAAATCGCTTGGGAAACAGAAGTCTGGATTGCAGCGGAGCCGGACCATCTGATCCACTTCAACGGCGGGAAGTTTCTCGGCCCGCACCCGAAAGGAACTACTGATTGACACCCCAAGAAACGGTTCTCGCGATGACGCGCCATATCCGGGATACGGTGCGGCCCCATCTCGGAGCCTGGCAGGGACGAGAAATCTCCGGCACGGCGGCGTCGGGCGACGCGACCTTTGCGATTGACGAAATCGCGGAAGAGGCGATTGTCTCGTTTATCGAGCGCGAGAAGCTATCTATTGCTTACTACTCGGAAGATAAAGGGCTGATTGAATTTGGGTCGTCGCCGGAGGCCGTGCTGATTATTGACCCGATTGACGGCACACGGCCTGCGATGGCCGGCTTCGAGCAGTGCGTCGTCTCGGTCGCCTGGGCGGATTATGCGCCGGACGCGACAATGGCGGACGTGCGCTTTGGCTGCATCGGCGAGATTAAAAACGACGATTTGTTCTGGGCCGAGCGGGGCAGCGGGGCGCACTGGGCCGGGCCGGACGGCGCAGAAAAAGCGCCGCGTCTGCTGCCGGTGATGGAGTTCGGGAAAGCGCCGCTGTCGTTTGAGGTGGTGGCGCGGCCTTTTGAGTGGATCGGAAGCGCCCTGAGCGAGATCGTGAATGCAAGCTCGATGACCGGCGGCTGCTTTTTGTTCAACTCGACGGCGTTCTCACTGACCCGCCTGATGACCGGGCAGCTTGCGGCGACAATGGACATCGGGAACCGCATTCTGCGCGATTACCCGGCGTCACGCCCGCGATTTCTGGAACTCGGACGTGGCAAGCCCATCGGCCTGTTCCCGTATGACATCGCCGCCGCCGCGTTGATCGCGCAGGAAGCAGGCGCGGTCGTCACCGATGCTTACGGGCGGTCTTTGGACAAAACCCGGCTGCTGGACACGTCGGAGCCGAACTTGCAGAGCATCCTCGGCGCGTCCAACCCCGTGCTGCACGCAGCCCTGGTCGCTGCACTGGGCCGGGGCATTGAGAAACTTCAGATTGGTTAGGAACACGAATGAGCAGACAGCAGATTAGGTGGATTTGGCTGGCGGCAGGAGCCGTGGCCGGATATTTAGGCTGGGCCAACCGGCGGCTTTTCCTTGTTCACGACATAACAACCGGCGAAAGCGCGGCCTACCCGGCCCTGCGCTCGCGGGTCTACTACGCAGAAATGAGCCGGGCGCTGACCGCTGCCGAGCAGGCATTGTCGCGCCTGCCGGGATGGACGCTGGAGTCGCGTGACGCCGAGAATGACATTCTGGAAGCGTCGGCAAAGTCCACGCTCGGCACCGATGATGTCACGGCGTATTTCTTTGCGCTGGGCCACGGCCAAGTTCGGATGACGCTGCGGTCGCGCACTCGAAGCGGCTTCGGGGACTTGGGCCGCAATGCCGCCCATATCAAGCAGCTTCAAGCGGCAATGGACGACCGGCTGAACGCGGACGCAGCGTTCTGAACCTGCCCCGCGTTAGGAACCCCTCCCGCTCGTTCCTGGCACTTGCGGCATCCTGCCTCAGTGTCGCTCCCTCAGCACTGGCTCCCTGGAAGGCCCCTGTTAGGGAAGGGCAACAAAGAACATAAAAGCAAAACGAAAGCCCCCGTCTCTTGACAAGAGGCAGGGGCTATGTTTGTTTAACGCCCTTCCCTAACAGGGGCCTTCCAGGGAGCCAGTGCTGAGGGAGCGACACTGAGGCAGGATGCCGCAAGTGCCAGGAACGAGCGGGAGGGGTTCTCACTCCGCCAGCTTCAGCAGGGACTGGGAAGCGGCGTACTGCACCTGCGGGTTGCTGCTTTTTGCCAGCCCCTGCAAGGCGGCCAGCGCCGGCGCGGACTTTGTGCCGATCTCGCCGAGCGTGACTGCCGCCCAGGTCTGCGTGGGGACATTCCCGGCGGGGATGGACTGGGTAAGGCGCGGCACGACATCCGTTTCCGCAAGCGCCCCCATGCGGGCAAGCGTTTCCGCCGCATTAAATGGTGCCGGAGTCGGCGCAGACAGCGCGGAAACAAGCGCCGGAATGGCCGGTTTTGCCAGCGCTGGGGTCAGCAGACCGTCTTGCGCGGCGGAGGCGACAATGCCGTCTTGGTCGCCGAGCGCCCTAACCAGAGTTGGAATGACCGACGGATGGCCGCTGCGGCCGAGGCCGACAACCGCACCCTCGCGCACGGCGTCCGGCGTCGCAGGTGACTGAAGCGCCTGGGTTAAGGCGGTCACCGCCGCCGGGGTGCCGATGCCGCCGAGGGCCTGCGCCGCTTCGGTGCGCTTCACCGTGCCGCCAAACTCCAGTGCCTTCGCCAGTGGAGCGACGGCCGCGCCGCCTGACGATTGCAGGCCGGTCGCCGATGCATCCCGCACCTGTGCATCGAAATCTCCCAAGCCTATCGTCACCAGCGTTGTGATTGCTTGCGGGCTGCCGTATTGCCCCAGCGCAAGGGCGGACTGCGAGCGCGACTCGCTTTCAGCGGCGGTATCCGTGAGAACACCCTGCAAGGTCGGCTCGGCGGCCTGCACTTGCGGCACGGCGGCGGTTGCTTTGACGAGCGCGGCCTGCGCGGTCGTCGTTGCCGCCGGGTCTTTAGCCGCCGTCACCGCGTCTTTCGCCGTCTGAACCGACTTATACGCCGCCAGCACAGTATCGGCAAGCGCGACTTGGGCCAAGCGCTGGACCGACGGCTGGGCCGGCATGGCCGCGATTTTGATCAGCTCCGGCACGGAAGACGGCGCGGCGATTGCATCCAGCACACTCACCATCTGCTGCCGGAACGCGATGTCGTTTGCCGCCGCCGGGTCTTCCAGATGCGCGACGACCAGCGGAACCGACGGAGCGCCGATCTTTTGCAGGGCGCTGATCGCCGAGTCCTGGGACGCGGTGTTGCTGAGGACGGCATTCACCGCCGCCGCCGTTTTGTCGCCGCCGATCAGGCCGAGGACATCTACCGCCGCCCCCCGAATATCCGGGTCGCCGTTTGAGAGCCGCTGGACGACCGCGTTCAGATTGGCGTCGCTTTTGCTCCCCAAAGCCGTCAGCCCCGTTTCGGCGGCGGGCTTGACTTTATCGCCGGTGTCTTTGCAAAGCAAAAACAGCGTGTCAAATGCCTGGCCGGGCGTGATTTTCCCGGCGGCGCTCAGGCGGTTGACGGACTCGGTCGCGTGCTGGCGCATCAGCAGGCTTCGCAGGTTGTGCTGGCTCTTTGCGTCTTCGTCCGGGTTCTGCGTGTTAATCAGCGTGTCCGCCAGCCGGCCATTCTGGACCAGTCCCAGCACGGCGGCGTCGCGGGCTTCCGGGGTCCCATTCGCCAGCGTCGTTTCCAGCGCGGTCTGGTGCGCCCGGTTGTAAGAAACCAGACCGTAAACGGCCAGCACGAGAACAGCCAGAATAATGACGGCGCGGAGCCGGGAGAGAAGAAACGCAGTAATCCTTGCCATAGAGTTTATCTTAAACGAAGTGAGCCGATTTGTCAAGCATCAGCGCGGGGAAACAAGGAAAAAGCAGACTCTGTGCCGAACTATGCGCCCATGAGCGTGCGGATCGCTATTCTTCTTTCTGGCCGGCACGGGCGCGGCAGCAACATGCAGGCCATTGCCAGCGCCTGCGCGTCGGGCCAGATCGCCGGTCAAGTCGCCCTTGTCATCGGCAACTACTTCGGCTCCCCGGCTCTTATCCGCGCTTCGGAGATGGGCATTCCGACGCTGACTATCACCTCAAAACAAAGCGAAGACGTTTATACGGAAGCACTCCTAGCCGCACTTGCGGACGCTCAAATAGACCTGGTCTGCCTCGCCGGCTACATGCGAAAAGTCCCCGATGCCGTTGTCGCGGCGTACCGAAGCCGCTTGATGAACATTCACGCCGCCCTGCTCCCGGCGTTCGGTGGGCAGGGCATGTACGGCCTCCACATCCATGAGGCAGTCTTAGAATACGGCGCGAAAGTCTCCGGCTGTACCGTGCATCTTGTGGATGAGCAGTATGATTCCGGTCCGATCATCTGCCAGTCGGCGGTTCCCGTGGAGGAAGAAGACACGCCGGAAACACTCGCCAGCCGGGTTCTCATCGCCGAGCACGAAACCTACCCCCGCGCCGTCGCCCTCTTCGCCGCCGGGCGCTTGTTGGTCGAGGGGCGGCGGGTACGGATTCGGAGCGGGCGATGAGGCTGTTTGCCCGCCGTGCTGCCGGATTATCCCTACAGGCGCAGCCAAACCCCGTGCAGCCAGACCCTGTGCAGTCAGAGATACAGGAGTATCTCTCTGTCCGTCAGCAGCGGCGGCGCTTGTTTCCCCGCGCCGCGCTGGTCGGTTTGCTTGCCGGAGTGATCGCCGTCGCTTTCCGCGTGGTTCTTGCCGCCGGGGACAGCCTGCGCGGGGCTATGCTTGTCTGGGCGCACCATGTTCCGCAGATGGGATGGCTGTTCCCGGTGGGTTTCAGCGGCCTGGGCGCGGCGCTTTCGGTGGTGCTGGTCCGTGGGTTTGCGCCGGAAGCGGCGGGCAGCGGCATTCCCCACTTGGAGGCAGTGCTGCATCGCTACCGAGAGTTTCGCTGGCAGCGGATTTTGCCGGTCAAGTTTTTCGGCGGGGCGCTGGCGCTTGGGGCGGGGCTGGCGCTGGGCCGGGAAGGCCCGACCGTGCAGATGGGCGCCACGGCGGGTGCGGCAGTCGCGGACTGGCTGAAGTCCAGTACCCGTGAGCGGCTGACGCTGATTGCCGCCGGGGCCGGAGCGGGACTGGCGGCGGCCTTCGATGCGCCGCTGGCCGGCGTGATTTTCGTGCTGGAAGAAGTGCAGAAAGACTTCCGGCAGGCGGTCTTCGGCGCGGCGTTCATTGCGGCCGCCGTCGCCTCGGTTGTCACCCGCTTTTCTTCCGGGCAGTTGCCTGACTTCCGCATTCCAAGCTATCCGGTTCCTGACCTCAAGGCTTTGCCGGCGTTCGTGGTGCTGGGTCTGCTTGCCGGCGGGCTAGGCGTCTTTTACAACCGCAGCCTGCTCTGGACCCTGGACCTATTTGCCCGCGTTCCGCCGCGCTTTGCCTGGCTTGCGGCAGCGCTGGTCGGCGGAGGCGTCGGGCTGACGGCGTGGTTTTCACCATCAGCCGTCGGCGGCGACCATTCGCTGGCGGAGACTTTTTTGGACGGCCACGCGGCGCTGGCCGCGATCCCGGTCTGGTTCCTGGTACGCTTTGTTTTGTCCCAGGCGAGCTATGGGACCGGCGCACCCGGCGGCATTTTCGCGCCGCTGCTGGTGCTGGGGGCGCTGCTGGGCCTCGGCGTCGGCGAAGCGGCGCATGGGCTGTTTCCCGCGTTGGTTCCGGTTCCGACCATCTTTGCCGTCGTCGGCATGGCGGCTTACTTCACGGCCATTGTGCGTGCGCCGCTGACCGGCGTTGTGCTGATTATCGAGATGACGGGCAACTACGCGCAGATGCTGCCGCTGCTTGTCGCCTGCTTCTGCGCGTATGCCGCCGCCGAAGGCTTGGGCGAGCTGCCTATTTACGAGCATCTGCTGGAACGAGACTTGAGGCGCGGCGGGACGCTGACACAGCCGAAAGACCCTCTGGTCCTGGAGCTGGAAGTGGAGCCGGGTTCGCCGTATGACGGGCGCGAGGTGCGGACGCTGGGCCTGCCGCTCGGCTGCATTTTGATAAGCTGCCGCGCAGGAAGCCGTGAATGGATACCTACGGCCGCCACGCGCCTGGAAGCGCATGTCCGCATTACAGCCCTCATCAGCCCGGAGGCGGTCGGCGCAGTCGAGTCATTGCGAGACGGCTGTGCTTCTCCTTGATGACTTCACTGATGTTACGCGGCGACTGGCCCGGAAGAGCCACGGAATAAGCCACCACGGAATAAGCCGCCACGGAATGAATTCCGAGGCTCAGAAAAACAGCGTCGAGGCGACGCAGGACAAAGAGAAGACGCAGGCTTTCTTCTTGCAGGCTTTCTTCTTGTGTCGCCGCGACACTGTTCCATTCAGCCTCGGAATTTATTCCGTGGCAGGTTGCGCTCCCTGATTACTTCATTTTAATGACGCCGTCAATCGCCTTTGCCGTTGTCAGCAGGGCGCGGAGCTGCGACAGCGGCAGCATCGTTGCGGCATCGGAGAGGGCGCGTTCGGGCGTAGGATGCACTTCCAAAAACAGCGCGTCTACGCCCGCTGCGACCGCCGCCCGAAGCAAAGCCGGGATGAACTCGCGCTGCCCGCCGCTCGTCGTCCCCTGCCCGCCCGGCTGCTGAACCGAGTGCGTGGCATCAAACACCACCGGGCAGCCCAGCGCCCGCATGATCGGCAGCGAGCGCATGTCAACAACGAGCGTATTGTAGCCAAAAGACGCGCCGCGCTCGGTCAAGAGCAGGTTTTTGTTGCCGGTTCCCGTGATCTTCTCCGCCACGTTCTTCATGTCCCAGGGGGCTAAGAATTGGCCTTTTTTGACGTTCACCACCCGTCCGCTTTCGCCTGCCGCCAGCAGCAGGTCGGTTTGACGGGACAAAAACGCCGGGATTTGCAGCACGTCTACCACTTCCGAAACTGGCGCGATCTGCCACGTTTCATGCACGTCTGTCAGGACGGGGATGCCGAACTCGGCCTTAATTGCCGCCAGCACTTCGAGGCCCTTGCCCAGCCCTTCACCCCGGAACGACCCCGAAGATGTGCGATTGGCTTTGTCAAACGAGGCTTTAAAGATGTACGGCAGGCCAAGTGCATCGCAGACGGATTTCGCTTCCGCCGCCACCTCCCGGCAGAGGTCTAAGCTTTCGATGACGCACGGCCCGGCGATAATGGCGAGCGGATGGCCCTCGCCGATATGATGATCTGGGAAGCCCGGAAGCGTTACGTTTTGCATTGTCAATTTCCTTTAGAGCCGGAGGCGGCCCGGATTAGGACCCGGTAATATATTACCGGGTCTTGATCCATACCAGGGCCTTAGTCAGGGCCGGGTTTCATGAGTTCTTCCAGCGCTGCCAGCACCTGCGCCGGAGTGACCGCCTGCTGGCAGCGCAGGTGGTCCGCCCCGCGCAGAGGGCAGCGCTCCTTGTAGCAGGGCGCACACGGCACAGTGTCATCGTGCAGAAGAACCTGCGGCCCGAAGAGCGGCGAATTATTACCGGGGCGCGACCCGCCGTAGATGCCGACAAACGGCGTCTCCAGCGCCGATGCCAGGTGCAGCGCGAGTGTGTCCCCTGTGATGACCGCCGCCGCCTGCTTAATCAATGCCGCAAAGGAGCCGGTTCCACTGAGCTTGCCGGCGGCAATGAGCGGGGGGCGTGTTCCCGGCGGCAGCAAGGCACAGATTTTCTCAGCCAGCGCCTGCTCTTTCTGGCTCCCCGTTAGCACAATGTTAAAGCGCGAGGACAACGCAGCGGCAGCGGCGGCGAAATGCTCCGGCAGCCAGGATTTCGGCTCCTGACTCGTGCCGGGATGCAGGATCATCAGCGGCAGGCTTGGGTCGCAGCCCGCAGACGCCGACAAAAACGCCGACGCTTCAGCCTGCGCGTCCGGCAGAACCGTGTAGCGCATATGCCGGTCGAACGGCCCGGTCAGGCCCAGCACTTCGACGCACTCCAGGTAATAATCGGTGTTATGAACAGTTTCCGACTTTGCCAATGAATAAGTGTACAAGCGGCGTAAGAGTGAGGGCTTGGCGGCATTGAACAAACCCACTTGCACCGGCGCTTGGCAGAGTATCCGCGTCCACCAAAGCTCCGCATGGCAGTTGATGACCGTGTCAAAGTTTCCCCGGCTGAGTTCCCGGTGCCAGTAGCGACTCTCTTGGAGCCAGGCGAAGACCCGGCCTTTGCGGAGCTTGCGCCGCCAGAACCCGGAGTCAATCCGAATGACGTTAATCCCCGGCTGGCCTTCCAACAGCTCTGCATTGAGGTTATCCGCCAGCCAAGTGATTTGGATGTCTGGGTACTTAGCCTGCAATGCCGAGACCAGCGGCGTTGCCATGAGCAGGTCGCCGAGCGCCCAAAGTTTGATGATCAAAATCCGCTTCAACGGCGAGTTGCTCCCGTGACCGCGTCCAGGACTTCCGTGACTGCGTCCAGGACTTCCGTGACCGCGTCCAGGACTTCTGAAACCGTCAGCAGGTGCATACACTTCATGTACGTTTCCGGTGGGTTGGGGCAAACCTGCTGGTCGCACGGGCCGCAGGGGACGGCATGAGCAAGCGCTAAACCGCGTCCGGCGAGCGGCGCACGGCCTAGAACCGGTGTGGGGCCAAACAGCGCGAGATACGGCGTTCCGACGGCAGCGGCAGCGTGCATCGGGCCGGTGTCGCTGCTGATCAGCAAAGAAGCACGGGCCATCAGCGCGGCCATCTGCCTGAACGTCAGCGTTCCCAGCGCGGTCATCGGCGGAACCTGCATCTGGGACGCAATCGCGCTCACCGCCTCACGTTCTTCGAGGTGGGGGCTGGAAATGAGAACAAGGCGTCGCCCCTGTTTCGCCAGCGCATTCCCAAGCTGCACATAGTTTTCCGCCGGCCAGACACGCGACTCCCAAGTTGTCATCGGAGCCAGCAGGAGGAATTCCTGGCCGTCAGGATGATCGTGCCGCTTCAGGAAATCCCTGGCAGCGTTGTCATCTTCGGCGGTGAATCCCAGAATCATTTGCTTATCAGTCGCAGGCGGCAAAGAAAGCGCTCCCAGCGGCAGCAAAGAATTATTGGTCCGATGGACCGAGAAATCGGCAGCCGTATAAGCTTTGGTGTAGCGGGACGTGTAATCGCGCTTCGCCTGATCGGGCGACTCGAAGATCCCGAGAGATGTCCTTGGAGCGGCCGCACTCCGCAGGAAATTCCATCGCTCCGGGTGGAACGAAATAAAAGTATCAAACCGGCGATGCAGCAGCCATTTTAAGCGCAGCAACTTCAAAGGCCAGCGGAAGCCAAACTGGTTTCTGATCCAGTTTCGGGGCTTGGAACTTCGCATGAGCTGCCAGTATCCGCTGCTCCAAAGCAGGATTTCATCAATATGAGGGTTGGTATCAATCGCGCCGAGATTTGTGTCCTCAGCCACCCAGGTGATATGTGCTTCGGGGTAGGCACGGCGCAGCGCCGTGAGGAGCGGCGTTGCCATCAGGATGTCGCCGAGCGCCCCAAACTTGACGATCACAATCCGCTGAGGCGCTTCCCGGCGGCTTGTGGGGCAGCGCTGAACGGCGATATTCACGGGCAAAGAGGGCAGGAGGAAGCGCGGAAACGCCTCAGATTGAGGAAGGCGCATTATCGCACAGCTCCCAGCAGGCGGGCCGCCGCCGCCCGCGCTTCTTCTCCCGTGATTCCCTTCAAGCAGCGCAAATACTCTTCGCCGGTTTGACTGCACTGCTTCTGGTCGCAGGGGCCGCAGGGGACTTCGTGCAGCAGCGAAATCGCCCGGTCTGTGCGCGGCCCGTACCAGGCGGGCGAAGTCGCGCCGAACAAAGCGACCTGCGGCGTTCCCACGGCGGCGGCGACATGCATCGGGCCGGTGTCTCCGCTCACGAGAAGCCGGGACCGCGCAATAAGAGCCGCTGCCGCGCGGAATGTCAGCGCCCCGGCGGCAATGGCCGCCGGAGCGGACATCTCAGACGCGATTTGGTTCAGCGTTTCCGCTTCGTCGGCAGTCCCGATCAAAACAATCCGGCAGCCGTGGTCTTTTGCCAGGGCATCGCCGAGAGGAGCGTACCGGTCAACCGGCCAGCACTTTGTCGGCCAGGTCGTGGAAGGCGCAAGCACCACAACCGGGTCTGACGGGCCAATGCCGTGCGCGTCTAGGAGCTTTTCTGCCGCCGCTTTGTCTTCCTCCGTAAAGCCCATTGTCAAGCGCGGGGCGACCGGCTTTGGAAGGCCGAGTGCGGTAAGAACCGCTAAATACTGCTCTGTCCGATGCAGATCGGGATGCGAGTAAGACTGCGAATAAAAGCGCCGGTAGTACGGGTTATGCTCCCTGCCCCAGTGCCGCGCGAACGTATTGAAGACACCGACTGTCTGCCTCGCGCCCGATCCCCAAATCAGCAGCGGCCATTCCTCCGGCTGAAGCGAGATGAAGACGTCCCAGCGGCGGCTCCGAAGCTGGCTCCAGAATGAAGCAAAGCGCGAACTCGCCGAATAAAGCCGCGTGTGCCGCCAGGCAGTGCGAATGAACGCGCCGTCCCAGACGATGACCTCATCAACATAAGGACTTGCGTCAATCGCCTGAGCCTCCGTCGGACCGGCCAGCCAGGTGAGGTGGGCATCGGGATACGCTTCTCGCAGGGCTGCCAGCAGCGGCGTCGCGAGTAGAATGTCGCCGAACGCGCCCAGCCGCATCACGAGAATACGGCGTGAAGCCGCCGCGCGTGGAACCGTACAGCGCGACACCGGGAGATTGCACGGGTTCAGCGGCGCTGAAAACCGCGTCGGAACATAAGGCTTGGGAGAAGACATGGAGTTCTGTTAGATGGAAACGCTTTAGGATGAAAACGCTTTAGGAAGCAGGCGCTCTTCGGAGCGTCGCCCTGCCGCAAGCGTTTTCGTATTCGCGCTGGTACAGCGCCTCGATCTTGTCGGTCATCGCATGCAGGGTAAAATGCGCCTCGACCCGGCGCCGCCCGGCCTCACCCATTTGCCGGCGCAGCGCCGGCTCTGCCAGACAGCCTAAAGCCGCCGCCAAAGCCGCCGAATCGCCGACCGGCACCAGCAGACCGGTCTCGCCGTCGGCGATCATCTCCGGCGTTCCCCCAGTTCGTGTCCCGACAACAGGTTTGCCGAGTGCCATTCCCTGCTGGATGACTGCGGAACACGGCTCCGGCCAAAGGGACGGCACGGCAACAATGTCGAGGGCCGCGATAACATTGTTGATGTCCTCCCGGAAGCCGGTGAAAACAACGCGGCTTTTCGCTCCTCCTCTTGTCTCTCCGTCCCTTTTTTCCCGGTCTGCGGCTTCCTGCCGCAGAGCCGCGAGGTGCGGTCCATCTCCTGCGACCACGGCGCACAAGCGTATGTCGCGCTCCGCCAGTAATTGCAGCGCTTCCATCAGGTTCCGATGCCCTTTTTCCGAGGCGACGCGCCCGACAATGCCGACCGCCAGTTCGCCCGGCGCGATTCCCAGCGAGGCACGCACGGAAGAAGGATCGGTGGTCAGTCTACAAAACGCTTCTATGTCCGTGCCGTGATGGATCACTTCCAGCTTTTTCGGGTCAACACCGTTCCGCAAGTGCATCTCAGCGACAGAGCCGGAAATGGCAATCAAGCGCCGGTGCAGCAGCGCCAGCATCAAACGTCCGCGAGCGCGTTTGTGAAAAGGGAATGGCAGATGCCAGGTCAGAAACGATGCCGGGACGCCCGCGAGGCGGGCGGCGGCGGCGGGAACCAGAGCATCGTCCTGTGTGTGTGCATGAATGATGTCCACATTCTCCCGGCGAAAAAACTCACGGTAGCGCTTGAAGTCGGTCCAGTCGGTTTGCCGCCGAACCGTCGCTTCAAAGGTTTCCAGGCCCAGCGCCTGGGCGCGGGACAGCACAAACCGGCCGGGCCGGCCGGCGACAATAACGCGGTGACCGCGCTCCCGAAGCTGGCAGGCAAGATGGAGCAGATGGATTTCTAAGCCTCCCCACGAGTCCAGGTTGCTGGCGATCTGGACAATAGTCCGGGAAGAGATAGTTCGGGAAGAGAGGGCTTGGGAAGAGGGGGTTTGGGAAGGCCAATGGGGCGGCAGGGCGGCGGTCATGAGGCCATCGCTTTTTGGAGCGCAGCCTGGCCCCGTGCACTTTCATATTCCTGCTGGTACAACGCCTCGATTTTGTCGGTCATCACGCGCAGGGAGAACAATTCTTCGACGCGCTCTTTGCCTGCCGTGCCGAGACGCTTTCGCAGAAACGCATCGCCGGCAAGACGCGCCAAGGCGCCGGCGAGAGCGTCGGAGTCGGACGGCGGCACAAGCAGGCCCGTCTCGTCGTCTAAGACCATTTCCGGCGTGCCGCCCGCGCGGGTGCCGATAATCGGTTTCGACAGCGCCATGCCCTGCTGCACGACCGCCGAACACGGCTCGTTCCAAGTGGAAGGGACCGTGACCACGTCAAGCGCGTTCAGCACATTGTTGACATCGTCCCGAAAACCGGTAAACAGCACTTTGTCGGCCAGGCCCATCTGAGCCACACGGCCCCGGATGAGTTCTTCGTCGAGACCATTGCCGACAATCACCAGATGGAGCGGATAGCGGGTATGAACCTTCCCGAAAGCTTCCAGCAGCACGGCATGGCCCTTTTCCGGGGCGATCCGTCCGACAATTCCCACGGCAATGCGGTCTTCCGGGATGCCAAGCGACGCCCGCATTTCCCGGCGATTTTCAGTGATCCGGGCAAAGGCTTCCACATCGGTTCCATGATGGATGACCTGTATTTTGCGGTCGGGGACACCGGCTTTGATCAGGGTTTCCCGCACGGAGTTCGACACCGGAACAAGGCGCGTGTACAGAAAGCGGCTGTAAACCCAGGAGCCGGCCCGGCTCTTGAAGGGGTACGGCATATGCCGGGACATGATCCGCACGGGGACATGCTCACGCAGGGCCGCATAGCCGGGAACCACAATGTCCGACGACCAGTGCACATGCAGCACATCCGTTTTGTGCTCGCTGAGAAACCTCCGAAGGAGGCCAAAGTCCTGAAAGTCGTGCTGGCGCATCACGCGGATCGGGACGGTCGGCAGGCCCATCGCGGTCGCCCGCTCTTCTACCCAGCGTCCGGGGCGGCACGCGACAGTGACATCGTAGCCGCGACGCTTGAGCTGCTCCGACAAGTTTAGGATATGAAGCTCGGTCCCACCCCAGGAGGGGAAGCCGGTCGCGACTTGCAGCACGGAAAGAGACATAGATTTATTCCTGAGATTGCTCCTGAGAGTTCTGGCAGTAAGCCGCGCAGACACGGGCAATGAGAGCGGTGGTCGAGCGGCCGGCAACGAGCGAGAGAATTTGAACGGTGCCGCCGTAGCCCGTAACAACCGCCGCTTCCGGCAGGTCGGACAGCGTATAATCGCCGCCTTTGGCATAGATTAATGGCCGGACTTGTTCAATCAGCGGCACCGGCGTCCGGGTCGTAAACGCCACGACATAGTCTACGCAGGCAAGCGATGCTAAAAGTTCCATCCGCTCGGCGAGGGGAACGACCGGGCGCAGCGGGTCTTTGAACCCGCGCACCGATTCATCGGAATTGGCTGCAACAATCAGGCCGTCGCCGAGCGCCCGCGCTTCGGTTAAATACTGGGCGTGGCCGACGTGCAGCAGATCAAACACGCCGTTGGTCAGCACGAGTTTTTCGCCGGCGTCCTGCCGCCGCCGAACAATTTCCGCCAAACCTTCGGCGCTTTTGATCTTATCGGCCGGCAAGGGGAAGGGCAATGCCACGCTTCGTCTCCGTTCGGCCCAGTCGTTCCCCGACCGCCGCAATCACGTTGAGTGTCGTGAGGCTGCTCATGCAGAGCATGTCGCCCCGCCGGCAAATCCGGTCCCGGCAGGGAACACACGAAAGCTGCCGCTCAATCAGTACGGTGCTGTTTGCGGTCAATGGCCCGGTCCGGTCCGGGTCCGCCGCGCCCGACAGCACGACCAGCGGTGTACCGAGCGCGGCTCCAATGTGCATGGGGCCAGTGTCGCAGGTCAACAGCGTGTCGGCACGGGCCAGCAGCGCCCCAAACTCTTTGACGGTCACCTGCCCCGCAAGGTTCAATAGGCGCGGGTCCGCCGCCGCGACTTCCCGCGCAAGACTCACTTCATCGAGGCCGTCCATGACGGTCTTGAAGGCCGGGGGCGCACCGGTAATCGCCACTTTGACGCCCGGCTGCCCGGCCCACCATGCCGCGACTTCCGCGAACCGTTCGAGCGGCCACCGGTTCAAGGGCCGCGACGCCGCCGGGTTGATGACCAGCAGCTTATCACTGCTTGCCACGCCCAGGCTTGCCAATAACTCGGCGACCCGCGCCCGCGCCGCATCCGGCACGATAAAGTCGAGTGTCCGGTCGGGGACACTGTCAATGCCGAGCGGACGCAGCTCTTTGGCAAAATCGTCTACCGCATGGGCGACCCGGCCCGTATCGCCCCGGATTTCCATGCGCTTCTCAAACGTAATCCGCGTCTTCGCCCCGCTTGCCGCCGCCATCAGATACGACTTCGCGCTTGGGTGCAGGTTGACAATCAGATCGTACCGCTTCCGGGCAATATGCGCCAGAAACGGCAGGAAGTGGTCCAGCCGCGAGTCCACGCCGCGCTTGTCGAACGTCAAAATCTCGCGGACGTTCGGATGCCCCGAAAGCGCGTCGGTCATGCCGCCGCCGACTACAAAGTCAATCGCAATGCCGGGAAACGCCGCCGCGACCGCCCGCACTGAAGGCGTCGCCAGCAGAATATCGCCCATGCCGCCGAACCGGATGAACAACGCGCTTTTGTACGATTGATGCTTGTCCGGGAGACGTGTGCGTTGTACAGAGCGAGTCATAACACTATAAGCGAGTAGCGGCATTCTCGAACCTGGAGCGCGTCATCGAACAACCTACTCCCACAAAGGCACCTATCCGCATCGTGCCGGAATTCAGCGTGCCTTCCCCTGGTAGAACGCGGCAAGTTTCTCGCGGAACACGACATAGTTCAACGTCTCCTGCATACTGAAGACGATATGCGGATGAAGAACATACTGCATCGCCTCCACTGTCTCGCTGGCTGCGCTCAGAGGTCCGAACGGGTCGGCACTGCTGCTGCCGTCCGGTTTGAGGCTTCCCAAGAGGCTTTCATCCAAAGCATCCACCGGGTAATACTGCACGCAGAACCTAAGTGCCATGTCGTGATACAGGAATGGAACAGCCAGTCTTGCTTGGGAATGACAAAAGCTGCACTCAAACTGGTTGATTTTCCCGGCAAAAAAGTCAGACTTGGCCTCCGGTGAAACCTGAACATTGAGCGAGTCCCAAACAAGGACATCCTGCTGCTGACCGCAATCGGGACAGTCAACAGCCACAAGATTTTTCAGCGACATCATTTCACCTTTGGCTTGTCCTCGCGCCGCCGAGAGGGCAACGGTCAATTATACCGGATTTCAGCCTGCCGGTGCAACCAGACTTGAAGCCGTGCTTTGCGCCAGCAGGGCCGAGGCCGCCGTGAGAACGTCACTTGCAGAGATTGAGGCCATCGACCCGTCGGGCGACTCCAAGACCCGGTGGCAGGGGCCGTAGTTGCCCCATTTGCGCGGGTTGGTCGGCCCAAACAGCGCAACCGTTGGGACGCCGAGGGCGACCGCCGAGTGCATGATCGCCGTGTCGTTGCCGAGGAACAGGCCAAGCTGAGACACCAGCGCCAAAGACTCGCGCAGATCGCAGCCGCCGGCAAACGAAACTGCCCGCGCTTTTGCTTCCGGCCCGCACAGCGACAGCATTTCTTCCGTGGCGTCTTTTTCGTCCGGCCCGCCAATCAGCGCGAGACGCAGAGTTGGATTTGCCGCGACTAACTGGTCCGCAACTCCCGCAAAGCCCGCCGCGCTCCACCGTTTCCGAGCCTGGCTCGCACCGGGCTGAATGCCGACTAAACACGCCTGCGGCACACGCTCGCCCCAGGCTGCTTGCAGATGTTCCTGTGCCCGCGCGGTCTCGTCCGCGCTGATCCAAAGCTCCAAAGCGGGGTTCACCGGCGCATCGGGCGCGACCGCCCGGAGAACATCGAAGTAACAAGCGATCTCGCTTTTCTCTCGGTCGTAATCCACCCGGCAATTCAAAAGCGGCCCGCGCCCCTCCGACTCAAACCCCGCGCGTATCCCAATCCCGCCGAGCCAGGGGGTCAATGCTGAGTGGAACGAGCGGTTCAGGGCGAGACACAAGTCGAAGTGGCCGGTTCGCAGACGTTTCACAAGCTGCAAATACGCCCGTGTGCCTTTGTCGGACTTGTACGGGTCGAACTCCCAGATCTCGTCCAAGTACGGGTTATTTTGCAGCAACACCCGCGCGTTCTTGCCGGTCAGCAGGGCAATATGCGCGTCCGGCCACTGCGCCCGGACAGCCCGAAAAATCGGGGTTGCCAGCAGCGTATCGCCAATAAAGCGGAACTTGGTCGCGATGAGAATGCGCTTGACACCCGGCTGATGGTACGCCGAGGGCTGATAAGTTAAAGGCTGATAAGTCGGAGGCTGCGCCGAGGATGTCGGCGCGGCAATCTGCGGCAGCTCCGTCAGGCCGCCCCGGCACTCGCGGAGCAGGCGGCGGGTCGCAAGCACGACTTCCTCCGGCGTGATCTCGCGCAGACAGTCGTAGCGCCCGTTGCAGGTCGGGTGGTTACCGCACGGCGAGCACGACAGGTTTTTGTAGATGGCTTCCGAATACTCGTCGAACGGTCCGGTGACTTTCGGATCGGTCGAGCCGAACAGCGCGACGCAGGGAGTCCCCACCGCCGTCGCCAGGTGCATCGGCCCGGAGTCGCCGCTAATCAGAAGGTCGCACCGCTTCAGTACCGCCGCCAGGACATTCACCTTTGTTTTGCCAACCAAATTGATCGGCGATGACTGGGTTTGGCGCAGAATAGCCGCCGCCATCTGGGTATCTTCCGCGCCCGCGCCGACCAGCACCACCGGGATGTCCTGCAAGCCGTTCAATGTCTCGGCAAACGACTCGGCAAACCAGCGCTTTTGCGGCCGGGTCGCCCCGACATTGACCGCAAGGAGCGAACTGCCCGGTTCGATCCCATACTCCGCCAGCAGCCGGTTGGCTGCCTCTTCGGAGTCTGGATCAACGGCCACGACAAGCCGGCGCAGACGCTTTGCGCCGGACGGCAGAGGCATCGTGTCCAGCATGGCATCCGCCATGTGAACCGCTTTTGTCCGGCGAAACTGGGTCAGGAACGGGTTCATGCCGCGCCCGCCGAGGCCCACCCGGCGGGGAGTCCGGGCCAGCCACGCGGCAAACGCATAGCCGGGCAGCGGCGGCAGGATCACGGCGTCGGTGTAGCGGCCTGCCCGGAGCAGTCGGTAGATCTGCATCAGCCGCCCGGCCCCGCCCCGCGCGGTCCGGGCGATGATGTGGTTGAGATCGGGGTTGCCGTGCAGAACTTCGGCGGCGGTTCCGGCCCCCACCACCGTATCAATCTGCGCGTCGGGGAAGGCTTGACGGAGCGCGGCAATCGCCGGCGTGGTCAGCAGCGCATCCCCCATATAGTTCATGTTGACGACAAGAAACTTCCGCATGAGTGCGCTTAGTATACCTGAAAAGAGACCTACCGCACTGCTTCGTCACAAGTGACTTCGCTGTGGTCCTTCCTAAAGGAAGGATTAGGAACAGCAAGCTAGGCTTCTTTCACCGTCTGTATCCTTCCTTTAGGAAGGACCCTGCGAAGTCACTTGTGACGAAGCAAGGCGGTAGGTCTCTTTCAGCGCCCCCTCCGGCGTGATGCGGGCCATACAAGCCGCGCCTTCAGCTTCAGTCGGACGCTTGCCGGGCGTCAGCAATCCCGGCACTGGGTCATGCAGCACTGTGTTTCGTGCGCCGTAGGGACCGTGCCGAGCGGGGCTGGTCGCTCCGAAAATGGCAATCGCCGGCGTACCGACCGCGACCGCAAGGTGCATCGGGCCGCTGTCGCCGCTGACCAATAAATCACACGCCGCCAGCACGGACGCCAGCTCGCGCAGTGTCGTTCTGCCGGCGAGATTAACGAAGTTCGCGGCGAGACGGGGCGTAATCTGCGCCACCGTCTCAGCGTCGTTTTTATCGCCGACAAAGACGACGCTTTGGCCTGCCTGCGTGAGCGCCTGCGCGACTTCCACCCAGTTTTCGAGCGGCCAGCGCTTGTACGCCCGCGAGGCTCCGACATTCAGCGCAATGCGCGGACGCGGTAGGCCGGACACCCATTCTTGTGCTTTTGCCGTGTTGTCCGCCGCTAAATACGGCTGCGGCGTGAACTCCGGGTGCGGGGCGTGAACGCCAAGCGCCTCCGCGAAGCCGTACAGCAGGTCTACCTCATGCGCGTCTTTTGCTTTGCCCGGTACGATTGGATGCGTCAAAAAAAGTGCGTTGCCTTCCCGGTTGCGGTCCCAGCCGACGCGCACGGGTGCGCCGGACAGGCGCGTGACAAGGCCGCTGAGACTTAGCCCCTGCATATCTAAGGCGATGTCGTAGTGCGCGGAATGCAGTTCGCGACGCAGATTGAAAAGCTCGCGGAGCGAGGGCTTGTCGGGCAGGATGTGCAGGTGGTCAATGCGGAGGTTGCCGGTCAGAATATCCGCGCACCGGCGACGAACAACCCAGCCGAGGGCCAGATGCGGGGCAGCGTCTTTGATTGCCTGCACAACCGGCAGGGCATGGATTACGTCGCCAATCGAGCTGGTTTTGACGACAAGCAGGCGCTCGATGTCAGAAAGCGGCGGCAAGGAGTTCGGCATGAAGGCTTTCAGAGATGCGTTCGGGCGGCGGGATACGCCAGCGGTCGTGGAGCCAGAGCCACTGGTCGGGGTATTTTCGAACAATGTCTTCAATATCGGCAGTAATCTCGGTCATGATCTTTTTGACATCGGCGTCTGTGTCGCCGGTCGGCTCCGCAATGATGGCCGGATAGAAGACGGTCTCGTAGGTGCCGTCGGGCCGGCGCGGGCAGAACATCGGCAGGATTGCCGCGCCCGTTTTCAGGGCCAGCACGGCAGGTCCGGCGACAGTGCCGGCAAGCTTCCCGAAAAACGGCACAAAGACATCTTCCGACTTTTGATCGGGGACAATGGCGACAATTTTGTTGTCCCGAAGCTGCTTTAACAGCGCACGCGGGGAGTCGCCGCGCGGATGGACCGTGTAGCCGTTCTCGCCCCGAATCTGGTCGGTGAGCCGATTAAACTTCTCGTCCTCGCTCTGCCGCGCGACGACTTTCACCGAGAAGCCTTCCATCGCGGCGCGTTTAGTCAGCCATTCCCAGTTACCGAGATGGGCGGAGACGACAATCACGCCTTTGCCCCGTGCCAGCAGGTCGCGGGCGGGCGCATACGAGTCCACATGGACCCAGTGCGCGGTGTCTTCTTTCGTAAAATGGGCACCTTTCAGGAACTCGACCAGTGACGCACGGGCAAACTGCTGGAAGACGCGCTTAATCAGCGCCTGCCGCTCCCGCTCGGTCAGTGAGTCGCCATAGGCGATTTTGAGGTTCTTGTCGGCCACGGCCCGGAACCGGCCCGCCGCATGGTAGCCGAGCGTTCCCATCGCCGTTCCCCAGGCCAGCGCCGGCTTCCAGGGAACATACCGCAGGGTCTTAAACGCCAGCCAGAACGCGCCGCGCACGACGGTCTGCCAGAATTGTTTGCTTTTTCGCAAGAGGTTTTACTCAGCGGTCAATCGTCGCCATGCTGGGGTAACGGTCTCCGGCGGCGACATCTTTGGGTGCGATCTCGTTCAGACGCGCCAAATCTTCCCCAGACAATTCTATGTCAACGGCAGCGGCATTCTCGCGCAGGTATTTGGTGCGCTTGGTGCCGGGAATCGGCACAAAGTCCGGCCCCTGCGCCAGGACCCAGGCCAGCGCAAGCTGCCCCGGCGTGATGCCTTTCCCGTCAGCCATCTGCTTGACGGCGTCCACCAGCTTGAGGTTCTGCGCGAAGTTCTCGCCCTGGAAGCGGGGGTTATTGCGCCGGAAGTCGCCTTCGGGAATATCTTCGGGCTTTTGGAACTGGCCCGTCAGAAAACCCCGACCGAGCGGGCTGTACGGGACAAAGCCGATGCCGAGTTCTTGGAGCGTGTCCACTATGGAACCTTCGGGGTCGCGGGACCACAGCGAATACTCGGATTGCAGGGCCGAGATCGGATGCACGGCATGGGCGCGGCGGATTGTCGCAGCGGACGCTTCCGACAGGCCCAGATACTTGACTTTGCCCGCCGCCACCAGCTCCGCCATTGCGCCGACCGTGTCTTCAATCGGCACCGTCTTGTCTACCCGGTGCTGGTAATACAGGTCAATCGTGTCTACGCCGAGACGCGCTAGGCTCTCATCGCAGGACTTGCGGACATACTCCGGCGAGCCGCTGATGCCGAGAAACGCGCCGTCTGCGCTGCGCTGGTTGCCGAACTTGGTGGCAAGCACCACTTGATCCCGCCTGCCGACAAGCGCTTTGCCGAGCAGCTTCTCGTTCGTGAACGGCCCGTACATATCGGCGGTATCCCAGAACGTGACTCCCAGCTCAAGCGCTAGGTCAAGCGTTCTCAGCGACTCGGCTTCGTCGCCCGGCCCGTAAAACTCACTCATGCCCATGCAGCCGAGGCCGATCTCGGAGACAACTAGTTCACCTAGATTGCGTGTTTTCATTCTTACCTGACTTGTTACGGATTTGACGCCCCGCTCAGCCGTTCGTTGCTTCTCGCCCAGGCCGGCAGGAACGGGATGAACCCAGCGGCGATGACCGTGAAGCCGAAGCCGAACCAGAGCATCATATTCCAGCCGTGCGCGACGCTGTGATGGCTCGCCGGACCGAACATATCGTATAGATTGCCGCCCAGCTTATCGCCGAGTGTCCCGCCGAGCGCAATAGCCGACAGCACTAAACCGTAAACAACCCCTTCCGCCCCGACCGGGCAGGCGCGTCCGGCCAGCGTATACAGACAAAGGCCGTAGATCGTGCCGGTCAGCGCCGAAACCAGCGAGATAATCTCGGCAGTCGGGGCATTGTGGATGTTCAAGAGCAGCAGGTACGCCGCGCAATCCATCAGCCACGCCCCCCACACCAAAGTCCGCGCCGACAGCCATTTGACTGTTGCACCATAAAGGAACAAGGCAATGAGAACACCCGCCGAACTCCACTTGAACAGCCTGCCGATGAACTGCTTGGACAAATGTAGGGCGTCGGCCTCGTAATAGATTTGGGCCGTGTTGGTCCCCGGGGTCACAATGAGGTAGAAAATGAACGCGACCAGCACCCATAGCCCCGGCGACTTCGCCGCGCTTCGCAGGGTTATCATCGTCTTTTCCCGTTCCGCCTGCCGCGCGGCCTGCCGGTGTGCGATCTCCGCTGGGTCTACTAAATTCACATCCGTCTGACCCCGCCCGGCCCGCCGGGTTTCAGGGATGAGAAACACCAAAAATGTCATCGCCAGCAGGGTCGCCGCCGCCGCTTCAAAGGCACGTTCGTAGGACCAGTGCTGGGTCACATATCCGCGCAGATTCGCCGTGTACGCCAGCGCCCAGCCGTAGCCCACCAAATACAGCAGGGTCTGAAGCTGCCCGAACGTTCCCGTTGCATTGCCGACTACGACCAAAACGGCGTTCAGCATGACCAATACGAGAATGTAGCCTGCCGACCCGATCATCACCAAAGCCACGACCGAGACATACGAGTAGTGCGGCAGAAGCGCCAGAAGCAAAAAGCCGGCCGCGCCGAGGACACCGCCCAGTACGAAATAGGAGCGTCGGTGGTAGCCTGCCAGCGGGTTAAGGTCTGAGAACGCCCCCATCAGCGGCTGCAAATACGATGGAACGCCGACAATGATGCCCAGTGTCCCCACTCCGCCGGGCGACAGATGAAGCTGTTCTTTGTACAAAAAAGTCAGCTTCTCCACTGTGAATGCTGCAAGGAACGCGCCCAGCGTGGCAATTCCGACGGCGAGAGCGATAATCCGGTAAAGGTCGGCCTTGTGGTTGACGGGCGCGGCGGTCTCGCCGGGCAGGGTGACTGTACTCAACGAATAATTCTTCCTGTTCGTGTGAATTGACAGCGCCGTTGCCGCTTTGCTGATTGTACCTGAAAATGTGGAAAAAGCAGAAGAAGGGCGAAAGAGAGAAAGGGCAGAAAAAGAAAGGGCGAACACAAGGTTCGCCCCTACAAAGTCTGGATTATGATGTTTCGGTCACGCAATCGGGTCGCCGCCGGTGATGCCGTAGATCATGCCGGTGATATAGGAGGCTTCCTGAGACGCTAAAAATGCATACAGCGGGGCAAGCTCGGCGGGCTGGGCGGGACGCTTCAGAAGCGTGTCCGCGCCGAACATCTTCACCTGCTCAGGCGGCAGGGTGGACGGGATCAGCGGGGTCCAGACCGGGCCGGGCGCGACGGCGTTTACCCGAATACCGCTCTTGATCGCTTCCGAGGCCAGTCCTTTGGTGAAGTTGACAATCGCGCCTTTTGTCGTCGCGTAGGCCAGCAGCATGGACTCCGGCTGGTAGCCTTCAATGGACGCCGTATTTGTGATCGAGCCGCCGGGACGCATGATCGGCAGTGCCGCTTTGCACAGGTAAAACATGGCGTAGATGTTGGTGCGGAACGTGTGGTCCCATTCATCGGAGGGAATTTCGGTAATCTTATCGTGCGTCATCTGAAACGCCGCGTTGTTGACCAAAATGTCCAGATGCCCGAACTCCGATTGGGCCTTTTCGACAATGGCTTTGCAGTGCGCCTCGTTCGAGATGTCGCCCGGCATCAGGATCGCCCGGCGGCCTGCGCTATGCACGAGACGCAGCGTTTCCTGCGCGTCCTCTTCTTCGTCAAGATAGGAGACCAAAACGTCGGCCCCTTCGCGGGCAAAGGCCAGCGCGACCGCCCGGCCAATGCCGCTGTCACCGCCGGTGACAATCGCCGCCCGGCCTTCCAGTCGTCCGCTGCCGACGTAGGTGTTTTCGCCATAGTCGGGCGCATGGGCCATTTTCTTTTCGGAGCCGGGCGGCGTCTGCTCCGGTTCCGGCAGCGGCGGCTGCGGGTACTGCTTTGTCGGGTCCTGCTGCTTCGGCATTACTGGGGTCATGGTGGTTCTTTCTACTTCAACGGCCACTATTGAGAGTTAACGGGTTCCGCCGGCGCTTGCACGATGCTTCTTGGTGTGGCGGCGACTTTTCTTCTGTGATTTCCCGCCGTGATTGCCGGAGGTCGCGCCGACTGCGGTCGGGCTGGTGGACGCGCCGACGCCACCCGGCCCGTTCCCCGACATGCCGCTCGGAACGTTCATCCCCGTATCCTTGCCGCTTCCGGTGGTATTGGTCGGCGTTTTCCCGCCGGCGGGCGGGGCTTGCGCCAGTGAAAGACTGTTCGCGCCAAGAACAAAAGCGGCTGCGAGCAGAGCCGCGCCGACTGACTTGATCATTTTAATTTCTCCTTGCGGGTGTTATCAACCGTTATTGCTGAGAGTGTGATACCCGTCGCAAAAATGAACTCAAACCGTGCAGACATCTTTGCCGAAGCACTAAAAAACGCGGCCCAGGCTGAAATAGCCTGGACCGCGCCGCAGAAAGCAAGCTAGGCTTGCTTGACAAACTTCATCGCTACCGAGTTCATGCAGTAGCGCAGGCCGGTCGGCTTCGGACCGTCATCAAAGACATGCCCCAGATGGCCGCCGCAGCGGACGCAGGCGACTTCCGTGCGCTCCATCAGCAGGCTGCTGTCAGCCCGCGTGAACACGCCGGTTTTCGAGAGCGGCTGGTAAAAGCTCGGCCAGCCCGTGCCGGAATCAAACTCAGTGCCAGCATCGAACAGCGGGTTTGCACACGCGGCGCAGTTGTAAACGCCTTTGCCGTGGAACTCGTAGTCCCCGGAAAAAGCCCGCTCGGTTCCTGACTGCCGCAGCACGTCGTACTGAGCCGGCGTCAGCAGCCTTTTCCACTCGGCCTCGGAGTGAGCCACGGCAAAACGGCGGGCGGGTGCCTGAGCGCCGGGCGCGGAAAAGCCGTATTTGGCGACCAGAAGCGAGGTGCCGGCAGCGGCGGCGGCAACAAAGCCGTTTCGCAAAAGTTCGCGTCGTGTCTGTTTCATAAATTGGGTTCCTCTACTTATAGTAACTGTTTCGGAAGGTGAAAAGTTTCATTTGGAGGACGGCTTACAAGACATAACGGCAGAAGAGCCACGGAATAAATTCCGAGGCTCAGAGAGAACAGTGTCGAAGCGACACAAGAAAATGCCGCTTTCTGTTCTTCCGTCGCCTCGACGGTGTTTTGTTTCAGCCTCGGAATTTATTCCGTGGCTCCTCTCTTTCTTAGCCCTCTACTCCGGCACACAAAACCGCGCCTTGTACTGGCGGCAGAACTCCAAAAACTCCGCCGGCATTGCCATCGGCTTCCCGGTCGAGCGCCGGACGAAGCAGCCGCTTTGCTCGGCGCGGGCGTACTCGGTTTCGGTCTCCGGGTGGACGAACCGCAGCGCCAGCGAGAGCGCAGAACGGCCCACCGACAGTACCCAAACCCGCAGCAAGACGGTTTCAGAAAGACGCACAGGCCGCTTGTAGTGAATCTCCGTCCGCGTCAACACCGCCGCCATGTCCGCTGCATACAGCCGCTCCGTCGGCCACGGACTAGACTGCTGAAATGCAATCCGTCCGTCTTCCAGCCACCGGACATAGGTGGCGTTGTGAACGATGCTGGACGGGTCGAAGTCGTAATACTGCGGGCGAATCAGCAGAGAAAACACGTCGGTCACGAACAAACCTCTTCTAGCACTTGCAGCAGCAAAGCCGCCAAGTTCGGCACGGCGTTCCGGTGCATGATCTCGCAGCCGTGCGAGTTCTCGGCGGCGAACGCCAGCGTGATAGGCCGGGCGACAAGGCCGTGAGACGCCGCGCAGGACGCATCGCTGCCGCCGCGTGAGAGCGCCTGGAAGTGAGGGTTCTGACCGACACGTTGGGCCGCCCGTGCGACTAAGTCAATATCGGCGGCCTGCATGGTGCAGTACGAGTCGTTCACCCAGACAGTCGGCTGATCGTCGAGCAGAAACGGACTTTCAGGCACGCGCGGCCCGATTTCAAGCGCAATCCCAACCGCCGCCGGCCGTTGGCGCAGCAGCCAAAGCGCCCCGTGACCGCCCACTTCTTCCGCCGCCGTCGCCGCAAACAGCACCCGTGCGGGATCGAGGCCCTGCAAGCTCTCCAACGCCAGCAGCATCGCGGCGAGATCGGCCCGGTCATCGAGAAACGGTGACGCCACAAAGTCGCCGATTGTCGTCCAGGTCCGGCGCGAGGGGTGCAGCACGATGCGAGTTCCGGCGCGTACCCCGGCCCGCGTTAATTCTTCCGAGGACAGGCCCGTCATAATCCGCGTGTCTGCCCAGGTCAGAGCGCGTTCCCGCGCCGCCGACGCTGTGCTGCTTGGGTCGGTCGTGTGGATGGAGCCAAACGACAACACGCCGTCCAGCGGGGCCGGCGATGCGAGTATCTGCACCGGCCCTTCGCCCCATTTCCACGGGAACACGCCGCCGAGATTAGTCACGACGAGCTTGCCGCCATCTTCTACGCGGACAACAAGCAGGGCGATCTCGTCGAGATGGGCCATCACAACAATGTCAGGCGCGTCCGGCAGGCGGCTTGCTCCCGGCACCGACAGCAGCAGGTTTCCGCGTGCGTCGGTCTCGTAAACGCAGCCGAGACGCTCGGCATGAGCGGCGACGGCGTCCCGCACGAGTTTTTCCTGCCCCGGCGGCCCCGGCAGTTGTGTCAGCTCGCGCACGAGTTCGAGGGGATTTGTCATGTTGTTATCTTTTAGTGCCTTCTCACGCCGCGTTATCTGCCGCATGACCCGCCCAGAACGACAGGGCAATCTCGGTGAACTCGCGAGGACGGGTGAACTGCATCGCGTGCGCCGTTCCCGACAAACGCCGGAACTGGCCGTTCGGCAGGGCAGCGGCGAGGCGGCGGGCGACAGGGTCCGGGATAATCCCGTCGCGGGCGCCCCGCAGGACAAGGCACGGAGCCTGGATTTCGGATGTCTGCTCCAGCGGCTCGTCGTCAAGCATGGCAAGCGTCGTTCCCACATATCGCACCAGGCCCATCTGGGCGTACATGCGCGATAGCACGGCGGTATAGATAGGCGGCTCCTGAATGCCGTCTAAAACCAGCCCGGCGGCGTAGCGGGCCAGGGAAATATACTGACCGCCGACCGTCGCGCCGATTAAAACGAGGCGTTCCAAACGCTCCGGGTGACGCCGGGCAAACGCCAGCAGCACCTGCCCACCGAGGGAGTTGCCGGCGAAATTTGCTTTCGGAATGCCGAGCGCGTCCATCACCCGCGCCAGCCAGTCGGCCAGCTCATTGATGGATAGCGCCTTTTTCGGACCCGGCGAGCAGCCAAACCCTGGCATGTCCGGCACATAGACTGGCCCGGCACCGCGTTCCGCGAGAGAGCCGAGGGTCGGACGCCAGGCATCCGCCGAGCAGCCGAGGCCGTGTAGCAAGATCATCGACAGCATGTCGGCAGAAGAAGAGGCAGCAGACAGAACGCGAACACCGACAGGGCGGCCATCCACGGTGAGCGTCTGCTGCGAGGGTTCATGGGACATAGGAGATTATTGTACCCGACTGTTGGCGCTTGCGGATTAAGGAGGGAAGAGAGTCCCCCCAGCCCCCAATAATGGGGGAGTCAGAAAAGAGCAGACAAGGCTCTTCCTCTCCTACTCCGGCTCCCCCATTATTGGGGGCTGGGGGGACTCCTTCCTATTTCTCTTTCAGCAGACGCGGGACGCGGGCGGTGAGGCCAGTGGTGATCGCGTGGGGCGTCGTTGGGATGAGTGCAGCGAGTTCACCTGCCGTGATTGTCTCACTGCCGTCCATGCCGATCAGCGTGGCAATGTCGCCCGCCTGGACGTTCGGAATGGCGCTGACATCTACGACAATTTGATCCATGCAGACCCGCCCGCAGAGTGGGGCGCGTTTTCCGTGGATCAGCACATAACCGAGGCCCGACAGCCCGCGCGGATAGCCGTCGCCGTAGCCGACGGTCAGCGTGGCATAAGTGCCGCCGCCGTCGGGGACGGTGTAAGTGCGGCCATACGAAATCGTTGCTCCGGTCGGCAGGAAGCGGCAGAGCGAGATACGGGTTTTGAGCGACAGCACTGGGCGCAGGGGCAGATCGCGCTCGGCGAAAAGATTGGGCGTCGGCTCGATGCCGTACAGGAGCAGACCGGGCCGGAGCAGGGCATGATGAACCGAGTGCGGCAGGTTCAGCGCGGCGGGTGAGTTTGCGGCGTGGATCAGCAGGGAATGGGTGCGTGGGCCAAGCATTTGAAGAAAGCCGAGAAACAGTGCGTGCTGCCCCTGAGCATCAGCGGGATTGTCGTCGGCGTCCGCAAAGTGCGTGGCAAGGCCGGTGATCTGGAGGTTAGGCAGGGCGTCGAGCGCAGACAGCAGGGTATGGGCATCGGCAAGCTGTGCACCGGCCCGGCCAATGCCGGTGTCCAAATCCAGATGTGCAGCGACGGTTGTATTCTGCGCCCCAGCGGCGTCCGACAATGCCCGCCCCATCTCAAAGCTGCTGACAAGCAGTGTCAGGCAGTGATGCACAATCGCTGGGGCTTCGGACGGAAGGGCGGGGCCGAGCAGGTAAATGGCGGCGGCGGGCGGGATTAAAGAGCGCAGGGCCGCGCCTTCCGCCGGGGTCGCAACTCCGAAATCGGTCAGTCCGGCCTCGGCGCAAAGCGGGGCGATTTGGGCGACGCCGTGGCCGTAGGCATCGGCCTTGACGACTGCCATGACCCGCGCGGGGGCGAAGCGAGACTTCAGCAGCACGATGTTATGCGCCAAAGCCGCCGGGTCAATTTCAGCCCAGACGCGGGGCGCGATCTCGTCGCTCACGGGCGAACCAGAGCCGCTGTTCGGGTGCTAGGCAGCAGGCGGCGGGACGCGGCGTGGCGATACATCGGCGAGACAAGCTGGTCTAAAGCGTGCTGGTAGCGGTCGCGGCGGCCATAAACCACAATCATGTTGGTCAGCTTGCGGCCTGGCTTGGCAAGCATCGCCCCGTTGTAATAGAAGCCTGTGCTGGTGCCGGCGTCCAGGTTCATTGCGTCGGCCGCGCCGAGCGACTGCATGACGCGGGCCAGCTTGCCGAGATAGATTGGCTCGTGGGTCATCACGAAAAAGAGCGTATTGCCGCGCGTAATCCCGACGGCAATCCGCGAGTTTGGGGCCAGCATATGCCGGTCGTGGAAGCGCTCGGCGCGGGCGTCGAGGACCACCCGGCCGCCGTGCAGAAGGCGCGGGCCGCAGGCGACGACAAAGTCATAGGGACTCCAATCGTGATGCCTCCCCCACCGGCAGGTGACCATCGCGGCACGATTTGCCGGAGTGATGCAAAGCGCCGTCCCCATGCCGCCGAAGTGAACCAGATTGCCGTCTACGACAATATCGCCGACCGGCTGCAAGTCATCCAGCGAGAAAAATGTCCCAGTCACAGCGACATTCGGGTTCGCCCGGCTGATCATCTGGCGGAACGGCTCGGCGGTGCCGTTCCCCCGCGCCGCCATGACCGCCGAGACTTTGACATTCGAATCGTTTAAGTCTACCGAGATCACTTTGACCGGAACGCCCGCCGCGCCGGTCTGCCAGAACCGGATGCTCTTGCCCCCGCTGCCGTCGCCGTGCAGCGCCGTCCAGCGCTGGCGGTTTGCGGCGGCGATTTTTTGGAGGTGCAGCGTATGCACGGCCTGACGCCGCGCGGCCCACTCTTTTGCGATCTGCGCCTGACGCTCGACGTTTTCCCGGTGCTTCGCGCTTGCTGCCGCGCTTTTCCGCGCGATTTTTTGGGCGGCTTCCCGGTGCGCCGCTTCCAGTGCGGCTAAACGCTTGGCATGAACGAGGGACTTCTTGGACGCGATTAGTTTCTTGGACGCGATTAGTTTCTTGGACGCAATCCGCTTTTTCGGCTTCGGCGCAGCGGCGACAAGCACAGCTTTTGCAGGGTGATGCCGATGCGCGAGCTTTGCTTCCCGCAGGGCGGCGTGTTTCTTCTGTGCCGCTGCATCCTGAATTTCGGCTACTTTCTCGTTGTGCTTGCGCTGCCACTTCTTCTCGTGGCGCTTTTCGGCGACTCGCTCGGCGTGAGGCAAAATCCGCAGCTTCGCGAGATGCTCCCGCCAGGCTTTCTTTTCTTTCGCGGCGAGCCGAATACGGTGCTGCGCCTGCTGCTGCGCTTCACGGTCGGCGGCAGGCGAATGATGGTGATGGGAGGCAAAGACCGGCGAGGCGGCGGACGCGAGAACGGCAAGTGCAAGCAGGGCGGAATAAAAGCGCATCGAGAAATAGGTCCTTGTCGGCAGCAAAGCGAAATCAACGTAGAACGAGGTGATCAAGTTATCATAACACACTATCATAACATAGAGTTGGGGCGGACGTCAAGCAATCCAGGAGGAAGGAGGCGCGTTTTCCGTCGCCCCGACGGCGGGCTATTCTGTTCCAAAACCTTTGGGTATACTCAGACCAAACCATCAAAGGAAACTTTTCATGCCTCTTGACGCTTCAGCAGTGCCGGATTGGGAAAACTTACTTGTGCTTTCGCGCGGACGGGAAGCGGCGGCGGCAACGTCCGTTCCTTACGCGGACGCCGAGACGGCGCAGGCGGGGGAGCGCGGGGCCTCCCCCTATTTCCGGCTGCTGAACGGGCAGTGGCAGTTCTCGTACTGGCCGTCGCCGCATTCGGTGCCGGGTGGGATCGAGCGCGACGACTTTGATGCGTCGCAATGGGATTCGGTCGCGGTTCCCGGCAACTGGCAGCGTCAGGGTTACGGCAGGCCACAGTATACGAACATCGCCTACCCTTACCCCGTTGACCCCCCATTTGTGCCGGACAATAACCCTGTCGGCGTTTACAAAAAGACATTCACGCTCCCGGAACACTGGAATGATCGGCAAGTCTTTCTGCACTTTGCAGGCGTGGATTCGGCGTTCACCGTCTGGCTGAATGGGCAGGACATCGGCTACAGCCAGGGAAGCCATCTGCCGTCGGAGTTTAACCTCACGGCGCATCTGAGACCGGGCGGCAACACGCTGACCGTGCAGGTGTATCAATGGTCCGACGGCAGCTACTTGGAAGACCAGGATCAGTGGCGTCTGAGCGGCATCTTCCGCGACGTGTCTCTGATTGCCCGCCCACCGGTGTACGTTCAGGATGTGCGCCTGCGGACAACGCTGGATGCCGCGCACACGGAGGGGACGCTTGAGATCACGGCGGCGCTCCGCAACTCTGGGTCGGTAAACGGCTCAGGGACGCTTCATGCGGCGCTGCTGGATGCCGCCGGGCAGGAAGTCGCCGGGCAGGAAGTCGCCGGGCAGGAAGTCGCCGGGCAGGAAGTCGCTGGGCAGGAAGTCGCCGCGCAGGCGGTCGGGGCGCAGGCGCTTTCTGCGGGGGAAGAAACGAGTTTAAGCGCCGGCCTTGCGGTCTCGTCTCCGAAGCTGTGGTCTGCGGAAGAGCCGAATTTATATACACTTCTGCTCACGCTTCAAGACGCTTCGAGCAAAACTTTGACGGTCGAGCGTTTCGCCGTCGGCTTCCGGCAGATTGAGATACAGCACGGTCGGCTGCTGGTGAACGGGACGCCGATCACGCTCTGCGGGGTCAACCGGCACGACACGCATCCCGATCTCGGCCATACGACGCCCCGCGAGCATATGCGGCGGGACATCATTTTGATGAAGCAGCACAATATCAACTGCGTGCGAACGTCCCACTACCCCAACGACCCCTACTGGCTGGATTTGTGCGACGAGTACGGGCTGTACGTCATTGACGAGGCGGACCTTGAAACCCACGGCTTTGGAGACTGGGCCGAGCTGTCCAAAAGCCCGGCGTGGCGCGAGGCGTTTGTGGACCGGGCGGAGCGAATGGTCCAGCGAGACAAAAATCACCCGTCTGTTCTACTCTGGTCGCTCGGCAATGAATCGGGGTACGGCCCAAACCACCACGCGATGATTGACACGATCCGCGCCCTTGACCCGGCCCGGCCCATTCACTATGAATCAGCTTACGAGACGGAGGACTACGCGGGCCTCGATCTGGTCAGCGCCATGTACACTTATCTGCCGAGCCTCATTGCCGAAGGGGAGAAGACCGATGATCCGCGTCCGTTCTTTTTGTGCGAGTATGCCCACGCGATGGGGAACGGCCCCGGCAGCCTCAAAGACTACTGGGATGTGATTGACCAGTATCCGCGCCTGCTGGGCGGCTGCGTCTGGGAATGGGCCGACCACGGCATCCGCCAATGGACAGCGGACGGGGAGGAATGGTTCGCTTACGGGGGCGATTTTGGAGACACGCCGAACGACGGCAATTTTTGCATTGACGGCCTGTGTTCGCCGGACCGTGTGCCACACCCCGCTCTGCTGGAACTGAAGAAAGTGATTGCGCCGGTCGTGGCGGAAGCCGTGGATTTGTCGGCGGGAGTGGTGCGTGTCCGCAGCCGTTATGATTTTTCGTCTCTCAGCCATTTGGCGGCCTCCTGGCGGCTGGTGCAGGACGGCGAGACGGTTCAATCGGGGACGCTGGCTTTGCCGGAGATCAAGCCCGGTGCAGAGGCTATCTTGACAGTCCCGTACACACTCCCTCAATTCGGCGACGCCTGGCTGGACATCACATTCTCGCTTGCCTCCGATACCCGCTGGGCAGCACGCGGCCACGAGGTCGCCTGGGCGCAGTTTGCCCTGCCGGCCGAACCCGCACCGGTTCCCCAAATGGCCCTGACGGAAATGCCGGCGCTGACCGTGACAGCAGGGGAGCGTATCACGATCACGGGCGAAAACTTCCAGATAAAGTTCCATCGGGACACCGGAGCACTCACGGACTGGACATATCAGGACACGCCGCTGCTCGCTTACGGCCCTGTGCTTTCGGTCTGGCGGGCGCCGACCGACAACGACGGCCAGATGGCCGCCGCCTGGCGCAAAGCCGGGCTGGACCGTTTGACGAGTCGCACAATTTCTGTTGTGTGGGAGCAGACGGACCGGCAGCGGGTGTCGGTGATTGTCAAAACGCAGCTCGCCGCTGTCTCGCAGCGGCCGGCGTTTACCCTTACCTCATCTTACACGGTTTACGGCAGCGGCGATGTGCTGCTGGACACGCAGGTGACGCCGCAACAGGAGCTGCCGCCGCTGGCCCGTCTGGGAGTAGAACTGATGCTTTCGCCCGGCTTCGACCGGCTCACTTGGGACGGCCTCGGACCGCACGAAAGCTACCCTGACCGCCGGGAAAGTGTCAGGCGCGGGATTTATTCCGGCACGGTCGCCGCCCAGTTCCAGAACTACATTCGGCCCCAGGAGAACGGCAATAAATCGGATGTCCACTGGGCCGCACTCACCACTCGCCGTGGCCTCAGCCTGCTTGTGACGGCGCAACCTCTGCTGAATGTCAGCGTCCATCACTACACGACGCAGGATTTGACCGCCGCCCGGCACACTTACGATTTGAAGCCGCGCCCTGAAACGATCCTGCATTTAGATTACGCCCAGAGCGGCCTCGGCAGCCAAAGCTGCGGCCCCGGCCCGCTGCCGCAATATCTGCTTCAGCCGTCGGAAGTGCGTTTCACCGTGCGCTTGACGCCGTTCTCAGCGGAAGCGGTGTCACCGACGGCGCTCAACCGGCGCGGATTGCCGAGCGAGTAATTAGCTTGGAAAACGTATCCTGCCCTGAACGGCAGGGCTTTAAAAATGCAATCCCCCCGCCTTCGCGGGCGAAGATTGGCAATACCTCTGGTCTTCTGCCCGCGCAGGCGGGGAATTGCCCTTTTAAAGCATGGGGGTTCAGCCCCGTGAAAGCAGTTTTTCAGATATAGATCTTGTAAGTCGGGATGCCCAGGATCGGCCCGATAATCGCCCACAAAGCGCCCATCGTGTAGTCGCCCAAAATCAGCCCCAGAAAGAATGGGATGGCCCGGCGGTGCAGGCTGATCCCGCCGTAGCGAATGATGAGGAACTTCAAAGCCCAAGCGAGAAAGATCGGCAGCCAGAAATACTCCATTGCATACGACAAGGCCAGCGCGTAGCCCGCCGGATGGAACGGCCACCAGACAAAGTTCACGCGCATTAAAGACAGCGCGATTGTCAGCAGCAGACCTGCCGTGATGTAATACAGGCCCGTTGACGCCGGCGGGACCGGCTGGGTCAGCCAGCCCGCCAGGCGGTTAAAGCTTTCCGCCCCTACCCAGGTCTTAAAGCCCGGCGCTTTGCCCTCGCCGCCGAACGCATACAAAATGTGCAGGTGCGCCCAGTCAGTCGAGACCAGGCTCACGACCGCTGCGAACATCAAGACGCCGCACAGGCTGCCGACCCCTACCGAGGGCTTGCCATCCATCATCTTAAACGCTTCCAGTTGGTTCGGCATCGGATGGTTCCGGTAGCCCCGGTTGAACCAGTACAGCGTAGACAGCAGGGTTAAGTCATGCGCTCCGAGCGCCCGCGATCCAAACAAAGTAATCAGCACTTGAATTGGGTTGACCCAGACAATTTCATGCGGCGACCCAAACTCTGCCCGCACCCGCGTAATCACAAAGCCCAGCAAAAAGACAATCAAAAAGAACAGCACGGCCACCCACCCGGTCATGCCGAGCAGCTCGGAAAACAGCGCCAGCAGCAAGCCGCCGGCCAGCAGGCCGCCGAACGCCGCCCGGTAGCGCCGCGCTTCGACGGGATCGGAGGAGCGTGACCCTTGCCAGGCCGACTGGGCAACTTCGCGCCAGTAGTTGCGCCCGGCATACAGAAGCACTAGGCCGAGGCCGAACCACGCCCCGGTCGCCTGCTCCCCAAAGTAGGGGAACGTGCTGGTTTGCGACGAGTTCTGCACGGCGTCCCACCCGTAGAGGTTGCCAAGGATTCGGAACACACGGGCGGCGATGTAAAAGAACCAGCAGGAAAACGACAGATCCAGCGGCATAAAGTAGCCGAGGCCGACCGCGAACGGATAAAAAGAGGTTTGCGTAGAGCCGATTGCGCTCCACGGCCGGGTTGTAATGAGGGAAGAAATGTCGAACAGCTTGACATGGAATTCTGGCACGGTGGGGATCAGCGTGTGCAGGCCGTTCCCAAATGAAATGAGGAACGCGAGACCGAACCCGCTCCACATGACCGGGTTCTTGAAGAAGCCCGTCCCCGCCGACTCGCTTGTCATCGCCAGCGGCAACTGAACAATCGGAAAGGTCAGCTTTTCGTTTTCAATCCAGGCCCGGCGCACCAAAACAGTCAAGCACAAATACATCCCGACAAGCGTCAAAAAGAACCAGCCCCAAGACAGCAGCGGCACGACCCAGGCCCGCAGGTAAATCAAGCCCTGCGGACTGTAGATGTTGACATTGCCGTGGTTCATCGCCGTCAGCGCGTCTTTGTCCGTAATCAGCAGCCAGTTCGGCAGGTACTGGAAGAACAAAGAGCGCCACTTGTTTTCCGGCGTCTCGTGCCAGTACGCATAGGTAATCGAGCCGAACATATTTTGCAGCGTGTCGTGCCCGGCAAACGTGCAGGAGATGACCAGCATAATATACAGCAGCAGCAGCTCTTCCTGACGCATGGGGCTTGCTTTCGGGAAAACCCGCCGCCAGGCAAGGTTCAGCAGCACCAGGATAAACAGCATAAAGATCGGCGTGATAAACAGCGGCAGCGAGGTTCCGTCAAGTGTAAACCAGCGCACTTCAATCAGAATAGTCCAGAAGACGTTAACAGGGATCAGCACCAAGCCGAGCAGCAGCACCCGCCAGAGCTTCAGCGGCTTGACTACGGCTTCGGGTCCGGCTTCGGGCAGAGTAGACTGGGAAGAAGTATTTGTTTTCAATGCCATAAGTGTTTATTTCGGTGCCTGCCGCTGATATTCCTTCTCTCTTATTCCTTCTCTCTTATTCCTTCTCTCTTCTAAACTGTGTGATAAGACCCAGAGCGGGTATAACCCTTGCAGTCTGATTTTGCTTGGAAAGGGAACTTCCTCCGTGATCGAACATGAGCTTTTCACGCGCTCCTCGCTGAACCCGATTATCAGCCCCAGTGACATGCCCTACCCCTGCGACTGCGTCTGCAACCCCGCCACCCATCTCGTAAACGATGAAGTGCTGATGCTGATTCGGGTCATTGACCAGGAAGGCAGCTCGCATATCACCGTCGCCCGCTCGAAAGACGGCCTGACGGACTGGCGCATCGAAGACCATCCGTTTATCGCCCCAAACGATAGAAATGCCCGCTGGCCAGTGACCGACAGCGCATTTGACACCACGTTTGAGGCTTACGGCTCGGAAGACCCGCGCCTGACCTACCTCGCCGACCGGGGCGAGTATGTGATCGCCTACACCGGCTATTCCAATCTCGGTGCGGGAGTCTGCCTCGCCACGACCACCGATTTTAAGAGCGTCAACCGCTTCGGCCTGGTGCTTGCACCGAACAATAAGGATGCGTCGGTCTTCCCGCGCAAGATTGGTGGCCGGTACTGGATGCTGCACCGGCCCGCGCTGGGCGACATGGAGCATATCTGGCTGGTCGAAAGCGAGGATTTGATCCACTGGGGCCGTCCGTGGTGCATTATCGAGGAGCGGGGCGGCCCGTGGTGGGACGGCGACAAAGTCGGCGGCGGCCCGCCGCCGATTGAAACGCCGGACGGCTGGCTCGTTATTTTCCACGGCGTCAAATCTACGTCCCACGGCCCGATCTACCGCGCGGGCCTCGCGCTCTTGGATTTAGACAACCCGCGCCGGGTCATCCGCCGCCTGCCCCGCTGGGTCTTCGGCCCGAAAGAGCCATATGAGTCCACCGGCTTCATCCCCGGCGTCGTCTTCCCCACCGGCACCATTATCAAAGGCGACGATTTGTTTCTCTATTACGGCGCAGCAGACACGCGCATCGCCGTCGCTCAGACAAAGGTGCAGACGCTTTTAGATGCACTCAAAGAGGAGGGGAAGTAGGAAAAGGGCGCGAATTGGAACCGGCACTGGAAGTGCCGGTTCGGGGTTATTTTCCAGGCTCGCAATTTCAGGTATACTACGCTGGAAACTTGATGCCCAGCAAAAGGAGAACTCGCCATGTTACGCTTCTCTGCCTTCCTGCTTCCTGCCGCGCTTTTGTCCTTGCCTACCGCTGCCCTTGCACAGACACCGCCTTCTGCGCCTTCCAAAAGCATAACGCTAACAGTAATCAATGGAAATCTACACGCTGTCGCAGCCACTCTTGAACGCGCAGGAGGCATTCGCTGCCTTGTTCAAGACGGGAAAATACCGTACCACCCGCTGAACGTGAGCTTGACCGATGTTCCTTTGCCGGTCGTTCTGCGAATGATCGCCTTCTCAGCAGGCGCACAGGTTGCTCAGAATGCAAAAGGCGTGTATGTGTTCACGCTGACAGATACGGCGATACAGCCCGCGCCGTTTCCTGTGCCGCCGAGGCAGGACCCCTATGACCATTCCCTCCTTCCCTGGAAAATCACCTTTATCCAGAGGACTTCCGCTTCCCTCGATCTGATTGACAGAGAGTGAGGCCATAGAATCGAGTTTGGGAAAAGCGCCCTGGCCTGGAAGACCAGGGTACACTATCCCGACAATGGCTTCAAAGGAGACCTCTGCCATGCCCCGCATCTTCCGCCACCTGCTCCTCGCTGCGCTTTTGCTCTCGCCGATTGCCGCGTCCGCGCAGATACCCGGTTTTACCCTGGAACAGGCGCACATCTTGCGCTGGTTCACGCTCCCTTTGCAGCACACGCAGGCAAGTGACATCGTGCAGGAAATGCACTGGTCCGGTCCGCCATCCGACAGCCTCTTCACGTTGCCGGAGGGCGTAGAACATATTTTCGCCGAGACGAAGAGTAACACTCTGCTTGTCCGCGCCACGCCTGATGGCGACACCGAGACCAGAAACATTGTCAAAGTGCTGGACAAAGCCGGGTACGCATTCGCGCCGACACTGGCATTTTTGCCGGCTCCCAAAGGAGACACGCATATTCACTGGACAGATGCCTCCACTCAGGGCTTAGAAGTAAGAGTGCTCCCAGGCGGCGAGGAGACGTTTCGAGCCATCATAAAAAGCGGCGCACCAGCGAAGACGGTCAATCTGGATCGGTTTCTGTTATACAACCCGATTGATTTGATCGTTGACACCCCGCGCCTGCGCGGCGACGGCTCGCTGATGCTCGATTTCAGCTATGGCTGCTGGAATGGTCCTCCTGTAGAAGTCTCCGGTATCCGCCGGGGTGACGTGCTGGTGGTACGCGGCAGGCAGCTTTCTTGTGCCACACTTATCCAAGTGAACTATTGACGCAGGCCGTAAACTCCTACGCCAGCGGGTGCGGGATCGCGCCGAGGTACGAATGGACACTGTAGCCCAGCACGGCGAGGAGCGCGGCAAGGCCGAGGTACGCTGCGCCGAACTTCCAGCGGTCGGCGGCGGTGGCCTGGTAGTACGGGCTGTCTTCGGGCTTTGCTTTCCAGCCGGCGATAATGCGCGGCAGGCTCATTAGGGCCAGCACGATCAGGAGCGGGTTGTAACGGGCCAAAAATAGCAGCAGAACCGCGCCGACGGCCAGTAATTTGGGCGAGAACAGCGGCGTGATCCAGCCGCCGTCGAGCGGCGGGGTCGGGGCAAGGTTGAACAGGTTCATAAAGAAGTTGACCTGGGCGAGCGCCAGCCAGAACGGCGAATGGCCGGGCGTGACCGCGTACAGCACCAGGCAGCCTAGCCCGGCGAGCGTGCCGAAGACCGGCCCCATGATGCCGATAAACGCATCTTCCACAATGGACTTGCCGTAGCGGCCCGTGGTCACGAACGCGCCCATCAGCGGGACAAACACCATGATGCCGGTCGGAATGCCGCGCATTTTCGCGGCAAGCGCATGACCGCATTCGTGGATAAAGATCAAGAGGACAATCCCGACCCCGAATTTCCAGCCGTAGATCAGTCCCCAGACCCACATGGAAAGCAGCATGGAGCCGGAGCCGAGCAGCAGCTTTGCGCCAATCGCGAGGAACTTAAACTTGGCGAGCAGGCCAAGCACCGGCGCGGCGACTTTGGCGATCAGCAGCAGAAACGACGCAATGCCGCCCAGCACCCCGCCTTTAGCTTTCCAGCGCCGAAGCAGTCCCGGCGGCGACGGGGTATAGGCGTACTCCGGCGCGGCAGGCGTCTGGGCGTAGTACGGCGAAAACGCTGGGCTGGGCGGCGTTTGTTCGGGAGCAGACGGTGTTTCAGGGCGCGAGCCGTCGGCAGTACGGCCCGCGAGAAAGTTGTTCGGGTTTTGTTCTGTTTCGTTCATAGTTACTGTTTAAACAAGAAAAGCAGTGTAAACGTGCCGCAACAAAGTTTTTCAGATACGTTTATGGAAGACGAACCATTCCAGCAGGAGCAGCGCCAGGGCGACGGCGGCGAGGGTCGGCCAGAGGTCGTTTTTGGCCCGCCGGGACAAGGGCAAATGGACGGCGGCGATCTGGGGCGTGCCGGGGTGGGTCAGCACCGGCGGTTTTTGGGCGGCAAGGCGGCTTTCGTCGGCGCTGTCCAAGTTGACGGCGAAGAGGTAGTCTGCGCTGCCGATCTGGGCATGGTAGACCCCGGCTTCGCGCGTGTCCTCTACCAGCGCGACGCCGCCGGCGGGCGGGGCGTTGATGGCGGTTTTCGTGCCGTCGGGCCGGGTGATGGAGAGGGAAGTCTGGCCTGCGGGAACACCGAGCGACGCGACGCCGCCGGTCGAAGTTTCCGGCTGGGACGCGCCGAGACCGCCCGCCGCAGTCAGCCACCGGACGGTGTTGGTGAGGAAAATCGGGAACGAGACCCGGAGCGGCCAGTCCGAGTCGCTGAGAGTGAAGGAGACCGAAACGGCCCGCACACCGCCATGTTCCCCGGCGGCGATCAGCGGCCCGGAGTCGCCGTCGGCGAGGCTCTGTCCCCAGGCTTGCGTTTGCGTGTGGAGCGCAGTCCGCAGGTGCAGCCCTTCCAAATCCACAAAGCGCATGACTGGGTGGGTCCGGGTCTCGTCAATAAAGACTGGGCTATCGGCGCTGCCGCTCGCTGTCACCGGCATCTGAGCGCTGTCTGCGCCGAACACCAAATAATTGCCCGGCGGCAGAGGCTTTGCGGGCAACGCGCCATCGAAGACGACCATGCCGTAGCCCGCGCCGCTTTTGCCGACAGTCGCGAACTCATCGGGAGTGCATTCTTCCAGCACCACATCGGGGTCTAAATTGAGGCCGCGCTCTAAAAAGATATTGCCGTCGGTGACCAAAAGCACCCGCCGGGGACGCGGCGGGGGCAGCACGAGCGACGCCTGATTATCGGCGGCCAGGTCATCTTTGGCGTCGTCGAGCCGCGCTGTAATCACGCCGCCGTCTTTAAGAAGCGGGCTGTCGAATGTCTCGATCTGCACATTGTTTGTGAAGTTCAGGGCACGGGCGTCTACAAGCCGCCCATCTTTCAGCAGTGACAGCGTACCGCCGGAATGAACCTTGCCGCCGAGATTCTGGACTTCCGCAAAGACTTCATTGGTGCCGGTCTGCGGGTTGCGGCGGCCATCCAGCCGTGTGATTGCGAGATTATCCGGCGCGGTCGTACCCACTGAAGAAAGGGCAACATCGGTGCCGCCGAGCGGCACGACAGCCAGCTTTTTGAGGTCATCTGCCGAGTACGCGCCGTCAGAAAAGACGCGGATCTCCGCGCCCGAACGGGTTCCAACCAGCGACTGCGCGAGCGTCAGCGCGGCGGGCATATCGGCAACCGTATCGGTCGAGGCCGCACCGTCAATCGCCGACTGCAAGCGTCCGCCGTCTCCGGTAAACCCGGAAACCAGCGACTGCGGCTTGCTTGACGCGGCGATCACCGTTGCGACATCGCCGCCTCGAAGCTGATGGGCGACAAAGTCATCGGCGGCGGCCTTCGCGGCGGCCAGCCGGGAGGGGCTGACATCGGTGGCATTCATCGAGGCCGACGTGTCTAAAACAAGGACGACCGTGTGGCCGGACACGCCCGCGCCGTAGACAAAGGGCCGGGCCAGCGCAAAAATCAGAATCAGGGCAGCGAGAAGCTGCAAGAAAAGCAGAATACTCCGGCGCAGCTTTTGGAGCGGCGCGTTCGCCTGGGTCTCCTGCAAAAGCGAGTTCCACAGGTAGAGCGATGAGACCGTGACTTCCTGCCGCTTGAGGCGCAGCATCCAGAGCGCAACAATGCCGCCGAGCAGCGGCACGGCCCAAAGAAGGTTGAGGGGATTAAGCAGCATGGATAACTATGATACCCGATAGGGCGTAAGAACCCCTCCCGCTCGTCCCTCGCTCCCTCAGCACTGGCTACCTGGAAGGCCCCTGTTAGGGAAGGGCTAAAGATTTTGGCCTAACGATGGGAGCGCTCCCGTTTTTCGCCCGGCTCTTTATTGCCCTTCCCTAACAGGGGCCTTCCAGGTAGCCAGTGCTGAGGGAGCGAGGGACGAGGCGGGAGGGGTTCATGCCAGCCCCATCTCCTTGAGGTTCCAAATGCTCACGGCGGCTGTTTCCAGCCCCGTCAAGTGCCGCAGGGTGTCCTGCTCCACGACCATCTGCTCAATGCCGAGCGCAAGCGCCGTTTCTACTGACGCTTGGATTGGCACGATGCCCGTGCCGACCGCCGTGAAGTGGCCGCGCTCGTCAAGCCGTGACAGGTCTTTGACATGAACGGCCGGCACCCGCCCGGCGTAACGTTTTAAGACCCGTACCGGGTCTTCGCCGCCAAACGTGATCCAGGCAATGTCCAGCTCAAACGACAGCGCCGCCGAGTCGGTATTCGCTGCCAGAACATCCAAAGCGTAAACGCCGTCAAACGTCTTCTGGAACTCATGCTCATGGTTGTGGTAGCACAGCGTCACGCCCTCCGCCGCGAATTTCGCGCCGGCGGCATTGTACAGTTCCGCATCACGCAGCACCAAATCTTTGGTCTCGCACGGCCCCCACCAGACCGAAACACGCGGCGATTCGAGCGCTTTGGCTTCCACGAGAATTGCGCCGAGATTATCCCGCAGTCCGTCCCGGTCGGCGCTCACGGTCAGTACTTGCAGCCCCAGATCGTGAAACCGCTTTAAGTTCTCGGCGACATTGCCGTCCCGCAAGCTCCCCGGCGCTTCAATGCCGGTGTAGCCGAATTCAGCGACCTTCTGCATCGTCCCCCAGAAGTCTGTTTTGGCCTCGGTGCCGACAATCCCAATCAGGCCGACTTTTGCTTTGTTCATGGTGGTTCTCCAAAGGCAGTTAAAAGCGAACAAAAGAACCATGTGTTAAAACACACGGCTATACAGCGCGGACGCTACGAAGTACCGCTTCTGCACTGGTCAGCACTGGCTACCCGGAGGGCAGACCTGGAAGGCGCGGGACTCGGAACCATCGGTTGTTATCTTCTCTTAACCCCGCGAAGCGGTGTTTTGTGGCGTCCGCGCCGTGTAGCCGTGTGTTTCAACACATGGTTCTCGTAAGCAGGAACTTCCTGACCCTCCGCCGAAATAGTAACCTCATCATACCATGAACATTACTACCTTGCAGCACCCGCTGGCCCAGCATTTTCTGACCCACCTGCGGGACAAAACCACCGAGCCGTCCCTCTTCCGCCTGCTGACCAAGCGGCTAACCGTCCTGCTCGCGATTGAAGCCACCCAAAGTCTTGCGCTGCGGCCCCGCACCATCGAGACACCGCTCGAACCCCTGGACAGCCCGGTCCTCGACGACCCGCTGGTCGCCGTTCCCATTCTCCGGGCGGGCCTCGGAATGCTGGACCCAATTGTCGAGTTCTTCCCGGACGTCTCCGTCGGCTACATCGGCCTCGCGCGGGACCACGAAACCGCCGTCGCCTTCCCCTACTACGCCAAGCTGCCGCCGGACATGCACGGGCGCACGACACTCATCTTAGACCCCATGCTCGCCACCGGCGGCTCCGCGTCCCAGGCCATTGCCACCGTCAAAGCCGCCAGCGCGGGCCGGATACTCATGCTCTCCCTCGTCGCCGCCCCCGAAGGCGTCGCGCTCCTAAACGCCGCCCACCCCGACGTTCCCCTCTTTACCGCCGGCCTTGACCGCGAACTTGACACCCGCAAGTACATCCTCCCCGGCTTAGGCGACTTCGGCGACCGGCTGTACGGGACGGAATGAACGCGAGAACCTAGAGCTGGGATAAGAAATAGCACAGCCAATTTTGTGTTGACATCACCTCTTGCAATGATGTATGATGGCGTAAATGCTCGAACCTATTTCACATTCGTCATGGCTTGTTCCTGCGGCCAAAGAGGCTTACAAATCGCGTGCACAAATTGCAAGTAATTGGGAGCGCATTGTTACTCTCATCAAAGGCAAAAAGATCGAGATCGCTGTTACGGGTTTAAGCGGAGCAGGCAAAACCGTACTGCTGGATCATCTGACAGGGCAGGCGTTCAGCCGTGGATATACCCCGCCGGGCCGCTCCCGGTCCTCAGAGACAGGCAAGGTACCAGCCAAAGGTTTTCGCATTGCATTAAATACTGTTCCAGGGCAAGAGTCGCACATTCGGCTAACAGCCCTTACGAAGATATTTGAGACGAAACGGCCTGTAGATGGTGTAATCCATGTTGTTTCTAATGGATACATCACTCAGCGCGAGGGGACGGCGCGTGAAGTTCTTGTCAAAGATTTTCACGTTACTACGGTAGAAAATCTTCGCCAGCATTTTTTGGCGGAAGAACTTCGTGATCTGGACAGTACGCTTGAATCAATCCGTAAGTCTTTGAAGAAGTCTCGAAAACCAACGTGGTTAATCGTCGCTGTCGCCAAGTCAGACCTGTTCTATGATGAGATTTTAGAGGCTGAGAAGTACTACTCGCCATTAGGCGGCAGTGCTTTTGCGGAAAAGATGCGGCAGTTTGTTCATCAAGTCGGCAGTGACAACTTCGACTGGGAAGCGGTTCCCGTTGCCGCATGGTTGGAGGATTTTCATTGGGCCGATGAGATGTTGCCGAGCCAACTTAAACCTGATCAGCGTGATCACCTGATCGGGAACTTTGCAGAAATTCTTGAAAAACACTGTGGAAGCTAAAGCACGAACAACTCCAAATGACCTTCAGCTAGAAGTAGCTTCTGATGATACATCAGCAAGCAAGCCTGCGTCCCGTATTCGTGCCGACTTTGAGGGTTTATTGGAGTTGGCCGAAAAACTTCAGCAGTCATACGAGGAACAAGCCGTAAATCGCCAAAGCGCCTCCATGACAGGACAAGTTTGCGGTTTGTTATTAATCCTCTACCTTTTAGCGGCTTATGCTAGTGGCAGTTTTTTATTCCTCAATCGAGTTAGCCCTGCTCACTCACATCTTAGCCACGCAACCTATCTAATCTGTGTTGGTTCTGTTGTCGTTACTGCGCTTCTTGGGATAATCACTTTCTTGTACGTCAGCACCCTTAGTCAACGGATTCAACAAATCCAACGCCGCATGAGGGATGACAAACGCGATCTCACCGAAGTGGTTGAGCTGTTAAGAGAAATCGAGCCTGTCTATGCAAAAGAAGAAGAGCTTTCGGCATTGGAGCGCGTACAGATTAGGATACGTCTGTCCCGCTTTGGTATTGGTTCATCATCACGGAGCAAAGTGGAGAACACTGCAAGAGAACTAAAAGAAGAGTTCCAATCACGGAAAAGCCGAGTTGATCAGGAACTGAGGAAACCCTTTTAATCATGCCAAACGAAACCAAAGTTATTCGTGATTTCATCTACATGGACGTAGAGAGATTGAACTCTCTCTACTCACAAGCGTTCGGCGGTGTCATCCCACAGATTGTCAAGTCCAGGACTCACGAAGGCACAAGTGAAGAAAGACAGGAAAATGTATCTGAGAAAACTCCTCAAGAGATGCTAACACAGCGCCTCGTCACCGAAGCACGGCACGAAACAAAGAATGTAATTCTTTACGACTACCTTTACACACAATTCGGGGACGGGGTTGCTGAGTCCATTCTTACGCCTGACAACATCACACAAGATAATTATCGTGCTTTATTAAGCGAGGCTTTTTTAATCAAGGTACAAGGTCCAGCAGAGATCGAAGATTATCAGCGATTTGTAACTACGTCAGAGAAGTTTTCCACGATTACGGCTGATATTGCTTGGGTCTCTCATTCGGAGGCAATCAAGGTTGCGATTGAACTTTTAGAAATAAAAATTCAAGAATTCCAAGAGCAGGTGAAAAGTCTCACGGGTGGTGAGCGAACTCGTGTTAATTCTCAGATTGCAGATGCACAGCGTGAGTTGAAGCAATACAAGGACACCGAAAATTTAAAAAGCAGACTAGCTGCCCAGATGGGTATGGGTGTAGATGCGAATATGATGGAGAGTGTCGCAAGACTTTTCCGTTATTTTACCCCTGATAACTTCGAAGTTACGATCTCACCAGATGTAGGGTCTAAGAAAATAGTTTACCGTGGTATTCTGGACAAACGGCTTTTGCGTGTTCAGCCTGAGTATCTGAGAGTTCTGTACGAAGGTTCTGTCAACAAAAAATGGACGATGGTTGGGGAGATCACGCATTTTCCTGAAACAAGCCAATCACAAGAGGAAACAGTTCCACCCTCAGAAATTGTGCAAGATGAGCAGACCTCAAAGGATGGCGACGCCGCAATGAAGGACGTTACGCGAAACGTCTTCAAAAGTTTTGCAGCAATGGAAGGTAGGTTCTTCGAGAGTAAAAAGAGGGTCGAGCTTCGGATTAGGCCACTTGCTATCTATCAAGAAGTTACAATTAAAGTCACGGTTTAATATATTTTGACAGAGAAGCCGACTCCAATGATGGAGTCGGCTTTTGCTTGTCCCATGCGGCAATCTTTAAATTTTTGACTGCCTGCGCCTCGTACTTGGGCTTGTAGTCGGGGCATTTGTCGCTTTTAGAGTATTCTTTCGGGTTCTCGGCGACGCAAGTGGTATAATCAGCCATGCTCAAGCCGTTTAGAAGTGCAGGGAGGCAGCGTGAAGGTACGAGATGTCATTAAGCGGATTAAAGACGATGGCTGGTATGAGCTTCCCGGTAATGGCAGCAGTCATCGGCAATTTAAGCACTCGGAGAAGAAAGGACGCGTGACTGTTGCGGGGCATCCCAGCGACGAAATGCACCCGAAGACACTCAAGACGATTTGGCAGCAAGCAGGACTCAATCCATGAAAAACTATCTTGTCATTTATGAACCTGGTGAGCGGAATTGGTCGGCATTCTGCCCGGACGTGCCGGGCTGCGTCGCAACCGGCGGAACGCGGATGGAAACGGAGCAGCGAATGGCTGAGGCGCTATCCATGCATTTAGCGGGCTTAGAGGAAGACGGCGAAGATGCTCCCGAACCGTCTGGAATTGAAGCCGGGTATGTCTCTGTTTCTCTTCCGGCACAGCCAAAAGCTGCGGGCATGACCCCTGAGCGCGAAGCCATTGCAGTCTAACCCAAAAGAACTTCCCGCGAGGGAAAAGCCGCTGTCACAAAAACAGCGGCTTTTTTGTCTCAAAACTAAGCTGCGATTTTGAGGTTCTTGACTGCCTGCGCTTCGTACTTGGGCTTGTAGTCGGGGCATTTGTAGCTTTTGGAGTATTCTTTGGGATTCTCAGCCTCGGCGACGTAGATCTGGGCGGAATTGACGCCGCATTTTTCGTGGGTGCGGTCGTAGTTGCCGCAGTCGTAGCAGCGGCGCAAAATGGTCCAGCAGACGGAGCAGCGCATGGAGCCGACCAGCTCGACCCGGCCGCAGAGGGGGCAGTGGATGTAGGTCTCTTGGAAGCCGTATTCTTTGGATTTCAGCGCGAGCCGCACCTTGCGGTTGAACTCGTCCAGTCCCCGGTTCAGCTCGGCGCAGGTCGCGAGTAATTGGTTCATCTGGACGGCGCTGAGATATTCAATGACACGCTCGTCTAGTAAGTCTGAGAGCTGCTGGCCGACTTTGTCAATCGCCTTCATGTGCTGCTCGGCGGTCTGCGGGCGGTACGGCTTGGCTTTTTCGGCCCGTGCGCCGAGCGTCTTGAGGAGCTGCTCGGCGATCGCAAGCGACACGCGCAAGAAGGCTTCGCGCTTCTCCGGGTACTTCACAATCGCGCCCATCACCCGCTCGGAATCGCCGACATTCAGCTTTTCAATCTTGATCTTGTCCACCATGCGCTTCTGCGAGGCGGGGTCGTGCGCGAGAACCGCCAAAGCGCGGGCGTGGCCTTCGGTCAGGAGGATTTGGCCGGGCTGAGGCGTGCGCTGGGTCAGCTCGATTTGAACGAACTGGGGCAGCTCCAAGAGTTCCAATGACCGGCGCAGGGTCGTTTCGGAGACGCCCAGCGTCTTGCCGCACTTTTCCCACGACATGAATGTCAAGAGGCCCTGGATAGCGCGGGCCTTTTCAATGGAGTTCATGTCCTCGCGCTGGAAGTTTTCTAAAAGCGCGTCCGCGTGGGCGTCCTCATCGGACATTTCTTTGATCAGCGCGGGAACAGTCGCCAGGCCGGCGATTTTGCAGGCCCGGTAGCGGCGCTCGCCCATGACAATCTGGTATTTGCCCTCAAACGGGCGAACGACAATCGGCTCCAAGACGCCGCGCTCTTTGATGGACGCCGCGAGTTCGTCGAGCGTGTCCTGGTAGAACGATTTGCGGGGCTGGTTCTCGTTGGTGACAATCTGGTCGAGCGGCACTTGATGGACCGTCTGCGCCTCGGCGGCTTTTGTTTTAGTGGCAGTAGGCATAGGTAGCTCCGTCCGAAAATTTGAGTTCCGAAAACTTTTGCGTTGAGATTTAGCACAGATTATCGGCGGAACGTGGAATAATTTAGAGATCGCACTTCAAATTCTTCAGGAACATGACGATAATAAAGACAATGTCAGCTTCTACTCTCTCTAGCGCTATGACGGCACAAACAAACACTGTGGCACAAACAAACACTGTGGCGGGAGCAATCGCAGAGATGGAAGCCCAGCTTGCTGAGGCGAAAACAGATGTCGAAAGAATTGAGGCTCTCAGCGCATTGGGGCGGGAAATGCGGTCGGTGAGTCCGCACCGCGCCCTGTCTCTCAGTCAGGAAGCCGTGACCCTAGCACGCGCAGGAGACCACTTGTCTCGCCTCGCCGACAGCCTCTGGCTGGTGGGTGCCTGCGCGAACAATCTGTCCCGGTATCAGGAAGCGCGGGAAGCTTTAGAAGAAGGGTTGGCCCTCAGCCGTCACTTAGGAGACCTCAGCACGGAAGCCTCCTGCCTGTATAATTTGGGGGCTGTTCACTACTACCACGCGGAGCACGCCAAGGCAATTGAGAAGGTCACAGCCGCCCTCAAAATTCGTGAGGAGCAGCAAGACTGGAAAGGTATTGCCAGTAGCTTCATTATGCTCGGCAATATCCAGTATTGCCTCTGCGACTACGGACTGGCGCTGGACTGGTACCAGCGCAGCCTGGAAACGTGGGAGCAGGCCGGGGATCAGAAGGGTATTGCTTTGGCGCTGGCAAATGTTGGCAATGTCTACGGTGCTCTGGGTGACTTCGTGGAAGCTTTGCGCTTTCATCAGCGCAGTTTAGACCAGTCCCTCCGCCTCGGCAATACGGCATCGCTGGTCAGCGGCCTGTGCAGCCTCGGCGGCGATTATGTGGATTTGGGCCGCTATGAGGAAGCGATTGAGTCCTGCCGCCAGGCGGTCACGCTGGGGGAAAAACTGGAAAACTGGAAACAGGTCTCGGTGGCGCTCACCAGCATGGGCTGCGCTTATGATAAGACGGGGCGGCAGACGGAAGCGCTGAAATGCTACGTTCGCGCCTTGGAAGTGGCACGTTCCGACCGGAATTACCGGACAACCGCCCACGCCTTATTTTTGATCGGCGGGGTGCTTCTCAGGCAAGGGGCACTCGCGGAAGCGCGGAGACATCTGGCGGAAGCTGCTGCACTTGCCCAGACGATCAAATCGCGCCACACCGCTTTTGAGGCGTTCGAGGCGCTGTCCGAGGTCTGCAAGCGGCAGGGTGACTATGCCGCCGCGCTGGGCCACTATGAGGCGTTCCGGCGCTTGGAAAAAGAAGTATTTACCGAAGAAGCCGACGACCGGGCTAAAGCCCTCGTCGTCAAGATGGAAGTCGAGCACCACCGCCGCGAAGCCGAAGCGCTTGCCAAGATCAACACCGCCCTCCAGCTTTCCAACACCGCCTTGCAGGAGGCGAACGCCCGCCTGGAAGCGCTGGCGACGACCGATCCGCTGACCGGCCTGCCGAACCACCGGGCGCTGGTCGCGGCTTTGAACACAGAGATCGCTCGCGCCTGCCGCGAAAACGAGCCGTGCGCCCTTCTGTTCCTGGATATTGACCACTTCAAGGAGTTCAACGACACTTACGGTCATCCAGTCGGCGATGCTGTCCTGCGCGGCTTTGCGGCCTGTGTCCGCTCCTGCCTACGCCCGGACGACACACTTGGACGCTGGGGCGGCGAAGAGTTTTTAGTTCTGCTACCCGGTACGGGTTTGGCAGGGGCGATGCAGGCCGGCGAGCGTGTGCGGGCCGCTGTCGCGGACCAGCTCTTGGCAGATGGCCTCCGCATCACCTGCTCCCTCGGGGCAGCGGCCTGCCCGCCGCAGGAAGCCTCTCGCGACGCGCTCGTGTCGGCGGCGGACCGGTCGCTTTATGCGGCGAAGCGTCTGGGACGCAATCAAGTCCGGGGGGCAGGCGACCCGGCCATTCTCGCACTAGACGGCTCGCTGTTCCCCACGTCCGCCGCTCAGAAGACGAGACTGCCCTGCTGAATTGACAATCGTCCGCTGCCGAAAGTATAATGAACGGGCTTCTTGCCATTTCTTATCGCAAGCGGAGGCACTGTTGCAGGACATCGCTGACTTCAAACATTTTCTTCGCACCGACCCTCTCGCCGCTGCGTTCCTCGCCGAACAAGCCGCCGGGCCGGCGACCCTGACCCGTGCGCCGGGGCGGCTCGATGTGATGGGCGGGGTCGCCGATTACTCCGGGTCGCTGGTCGCCGAGATGACGATTGCCGAGGCGGCTTTAGTGGCGCTGGCTCCCCGCTCCGACCGTGTTTTGCGCGTCTGGAGCCGGGGCATCGAAGCCGAAGGCTTTACGCCGCAGGTTGCCATTTCACTGGACGACTTTTACGCCCGCGCCGACGCGCTTCTTTCCTACGACGCCGTGCGCTCCCATCTCTGCCGCGACCCCCAAACCCGCTGGGCGGCGTATCTGCTTGGCTGCGTTTATGTGCTGCTCGCCGAGGGCATCGCCCAGGACTTCCCGCTGGGCGCGAACATTCTGCTGGACAGCCGGGTCCCACTCGGCGCAGGCGTGTCGTCGAGCGCCGCCATTGAGGTAGCGACCATGCAGGCCATCAACGCCGCCTACCGCCTCAACCTAGACGGCATCACCGTGGCCCGCTTGTCTCAAATTGTGGAAAACAAGGTCGTCGGCGCTCTCTGCGGCATCATGGACCAGATGGCCGGCGCCCTCGGCATCGAAAACAGCCTGCTGCTGATTTTGTGCCAGCCGCATGAAGTTCAGGGAACGCAGGCCCTTCCTGAAGGCGTCCGCGTCTACGGCATCAATTCGGGCGTCAAGCATTCGGTCGGCGGCATGGCCTACACTCGCGCCCGCGTCGCCGCGTTCATGGGCCGCAGGATTTTAAGCAAGGATTTTGATATGGACTTGCCCTATCTCGCGCAATTTTCCACCATGAGGTATGAAGTGGCAGACCAGGCCGGCACTCTGCCTGAATTGATGTCCGGGCAGAATTTCTTAGACAGCTTTGGAGAGACTGGAGACCCAGTGACGCAGATTGACGCTGGTGTGAACTACTCCATCAAAGCCTCTACAGAACACGCAATTTACGAGAACATGGGTGTTCGATCTTTTGTCCACGGCCTTGCCTCTGCTGAGGCATATGAAGATAGCCTCGTTCGTGCGGGCCGCTTCATGTACTTGTCGCATGACTCATACACTCGCATCGGCCTCGGCTGCGCGGAAACGGATATTTTAGTGGAACTCGGACGCGCCGCCGGGCCGGACAAAGGCATCTACGGGGCGAAGATTACCGGCGGCGGGTCGGGCGGCACGGTGGCATTTTTGACCCACGGCTACCGGGCCGCGCAGACCATTCACGAGATCGCCGAAGCCTATCAAGAGCAGACGGGGCTGACGCCGCAGATATTCGAGGGCGGCCTGTCGCCGGGCGCGATGGCGTTTGGGAGTGAGACGCTGTAGGCGAGGCAAGACGCCACGGATTGAAATCCGAGGCTCAGAAAAACAGTGTCGAGGCGACACAAGACAATGCCGATGTTCTGCTCTCCCGTCGCCTCGACGGTGTTTTGTTCAGCTTCGGATTTTAATCCGTGGCGTCTTCAGGGAGAACGTAAGGCAAGACATGACATCCATCCGAAAAGGCGTGATTACGGCGGCGGGGCGCGGAACCCGGCAGTATCCAGCGTCGAAGACAGTCCAAAAAGAGCTGTTTCCGCTGGTAGATGTGGATGGCTACGCCAAGCCGACCGTGCAGATACTGGCGGAAGAGCTGTTCGCGTCGGGCCTGGAAGAAGTCTGCATCATCGCAAACTCCGCCAACATTGAGCCGATGCGGCGGCACTTCTTCGAGCCGCCGTCCGCGTCGGTCGCCGGAAAAGACTGGGCCGATGTTCTCAGTCAGTCTCTCGTGGGCATGGCCGGCAAGCTGACATTTGTGGTGCAGGAAACGCAAGAAGGCTACGGCCACGCGGTCTATCAGGCCCGCGAGTTCGCTGCCGGGGAGCCGTTTTTGATCACGCTCGGCGACCATGTATATTTGTCCGATACCGACCGCCGGTGCGCCCGCCAAGTCCGAGACGTCTTCGCGCAATACGGCGCTTCCGTCACGTCCGTTTCCTCTGCCGCCGAAGCCGAGCTGCACCGCTACGGGACGCTCTCCGGCCCCCTGCTTCCCGGCACCGCGCCGCCCGTCTACGAAATCAAAGCGCTGGTTGAAAAGCCGGCGATTGATTATGCACGCGCTCATCTGCGGGCGCCGGGCGTCCCCGACGGCCAGTATTTGGTCCACTTCGGCATCCATGCGTTCACGTCCGCCATTTTTGACTGCCTGGAAACTCTTATCCAGAACGACCGGCGCGAGCGCGGCGAAATCCAGCTCACGTCGGCCCAGGTCCTGCTCATGGAGCGGGAACGGTACCTCGCCTGCGAGGTCTCCGGCACACGCTATGACATGGGCGTCCCCGAAGGCTTAGTTGAGACCCAAATTGCACTTGCCCTGCGCGGACCATTCGCCTCTCAAGCACGGGCGCCTCTTGATCGTTTATAAGGTACAATGGGCGTTGAATTGAGACTTTGTTCGAGTGAGACTTTGGAAGATTTCATGGTCATTTGCCGCTTTTCTCTTTTGGCGTTAGCATCAAGCCTGATTGCCTCGGCATCTCTTCCTTGCCTTGCCGCGCCTGCCGGGCGCATCAATTTTACTCCGCCGCTTGCGGATGCCAAAACCATTCAGGTGACGGAAACCGTTTGGGAGGCACAAAATGGAGCTACGCCCGGTTCGGTCCGAAAAGCAGGAACAATCACCTTTTGCATTGCTCGCCCGGATAAGTTTTGGACGGAGATGAAGGCGGGCAACCCGGCTAAAGTAACCGACTTCTACATCTCAGATGGAACAACGATGACTGGATACAGCGGCGGGCAGACGCGCTCGCAGCCGGCGCAACGCGCGGAATGGCCGTTTCCGGTCATGGGGCTTCTGAATAATGCGCCGGGGCCGGTGTCTGCGGTTCCGGCGGTTCGTGGTGGGCGGCGAGTCCTGCTCGCCATTCGTGTGTCGGGTGCGAGCCGTGAAGAGTATTGGTTTGACCCAAAGACGCATTTGCTGCTGCGGTCGACACTTTCCGGCATCTGGCAGGGTAAGACCAGCGAAATACTGCGGACCCAGTATACGGGTTGGATATTGAACAAGCCTCTTGCACCCAGCGTCTTCCGTGTGCCGTCAGCGGGTACGAGTCACAGTGGAGCCTCCTTGTAGAATGCAGGAAAGTGTCAACAACTTTCTGGTACAGTGGGCGCAAAGGCTCCAAGCGTTGTCGCAGACCGGGCTTGCCTATGTTCAGGACCCTTATGACCGGGAGCGGTATGAGGAGCTTCGGCAGATCGCTGCTGAGATGATGGCCCTCCCGCTCCATGCAGCGCCGGCGGATCTGGTCAAACTATTTTGCGCGGAAGACGGCTACGCGACCCCGAAGATTGATGTTCGCGGCGTCATTGTTCAAGACGCCAAGGTGCTGCTGGTCCGGGAGCGCTCGGACGGGCTGTGGACCCTGCCCGGCGGCTGGTCGGATGTCGGCGACAGCCCAAGCGAGGCGGTGGAGCGCGAAATCCGCGAAGAATCGGGCTATGAAGCCAGGGCAGTCAAGCTGCTGGCGCTGTACGACCGCAACAAGCACAACCACCCGCCGATCCCCTACCATGCCTACAAAGCGTTCTTTCGGTGCGAGATCGTCGGTGGCTCTCCTGCCCTGAGCAGCGAAACGGACGGCATCGATTTTTTTGCCGCGAACGCCCTGCCGCCGCTGTCGGTGGACCGCGTCACGGCGGCTCAAATCACGCATTTTTTTGACCATGACCGCAACCCGGATTGGCCGACGGATTACGATTGAAGAATAAACGATTGAAGAATAAACGATTGAAGAATAACGGTTAGCGGATAAAGGCAGAGAACACTGCAAAAGGAATAAGATGCTCTTACTCTGCTCTTTGTCCTTACCCTCGGACACTGGGCATCTGCGCCCCACACCCCAATAAAGCCTTAGCGTAGGACTCCAGTCCCACGCGCTTCTTATCACTAGTTTTTAGGAGAAACACAAACACTATGTCTACGGCAATTACGAATGTTCAGGCGCGGCAGATTCTCGACTCGCGCGGTAATCCCACCATTGAAGTGGATGTCTACTTGGAAGACGGCACACTCGGACGGGCCTCCGTGCCGTCGGGCGCGTCTACCGGTGCCAATGAAGCCGTGGAGCTGCGGGACGGCGACAAGAAAGTCTACGGCGGCAAAGGCGTCTTAAAGGCAGTCGCGAATGTCAACGAGCGGATCGCGCCGGAGCTTGTTGAGCTGGACGCGACCGAGCAGGTGGCGATTGATGAGCTGATGATCCATCTGGACGGCACGGACAACAAGGGCAAGCTGGGCGCGAATGCCATTCTCGGCGTCTCGCTTGCGGTTGCGAAGGCCGCCGCCCGGAGTTTGGGACTGCCCCTGTACCGCTATATCGGCGGCACGTCGGCCCGGCAGTTGCCCGTGCCGATGATGAACATTATGAACGGCGGCAAGCACGCCGACTCAAACGTGGACATGCAGGAATTCATGGCGATGCCGGTCGGCGCGAAGTCGTTCGCCGAAGCCTTGCAATGGGGCACCGATGTGTACCACGCGCTCAAAGGCGTTTTGCAGGCACGCGGCCTCGCCACGGCGGTCGGCGATGAAGGCGGCTTTGCGCCGAACCTGCCGTCGAACGAAGACGCCATTCGGGTCATCTTGGAAGCGATTGACAAAGCCGGCTACAAAGCCGGCGAGCAGATCATGATCGCGATGGACCCGGCGGCATCCGAGTTCTACGTTGAGGGCGCGTATGTCCTGAAGGGTGAAGGCCGGACCCTGTCGGGCGACCAGATTGTAGATTATTACGCCGACTTGGTGGAAAAGTACCCGATCATCTCTATCGAAGACGGCCTGGCTGAAGACGACTGGGCGACCTGGCGTAAGCTGACCGAGCGGATCGGCCACAAAGTCCAGCTTGTCGGCGACGATCTATTTGTGACCAACACGAAGTTTTTGCAGCGCGGCATTGACACGCAGACGGCGAACTCCATTTTGGTCAAAGTCAACCAAATCGGCACCTTGACCGAGACGCTGGCCGCGATTGCACTGGCAACAGAAGCGGGCTACACGGCGGTTGTCTCGCATCGTTCGGGCGAGACCGAGGACGCGACCATTGCGGATATTGTCGTCGCGACAAATGCCGGGCAGATCAAGACCGGCGCTCCGGCCCGCACCGACCGAGTTGCAAAGTACAACCAGCTTCTGCGGATTGAGGAAGCCCTCGGCGACACAGCGACGTTTCACGGCCTGAAATCGTTCTATAACTTGAAGAAGTAGGAAGATACCCCCCAGCCCCCAATAATAGGGGAGCATGATAGGAGGAGGCTTTTCCTCTTTATCTGGCTCCCCCATTATTGGGGGCTGGGGGGCTTTACCCATGTTCACCCGTCCTAACATTGCCGGATTTTTGCAGGGCCTGTTCGTCCTGCCCCTTTGCGCCCTCTTCGGCGGCCTCATCGCCCTTCTGTTCCGCTGGCACGGGATCGTGGCGTTTTTGAGCGCCGCGCTGTGTGCGCTGTTCCCGATGGCGGGCGCACTCAAGACCCGCCAGTGGGCCTTGCTGTCGGGGCTGTGCGCCGGAATTGTGGCGGCGGTGGGCCTGTTCGCCGCGCTCGCACCCGTCCATGCCCAGACCAATGCCAAGCCGCTGGCAGGCTTTGTGATCTGCGTTGACCCCGGCCACTCGTCGGAAACCAGCCAGGGGACCGAAAGCCGCGATCACTCGCTGACGGAGTTGCACGTCAACTGGGTCATTGCCCAGCGGCTGACGACGCTGCTTCAGGCGGACGGCGCGACGGTCGTGATGACAAAGGTCCGCGAGTCACAGGTGGTCACGAACCGCAGACGCGCCGAGATTGCCAATGCTGCTGGGGCCAGGCTGTTCCTGCGCCTCCACTGCGATTCCGGCGAGCAGTCTGGCCTTGCGACCTACTATCCCGACCGGACCGGAACACGCTTCGGCACCACCGGCCCTTCCCGCGCCGTCATGGCGGGCAGCCACCGGGCCGCCGAGATCTTCCAGCCGGCGGTCATTGCCGCCCTGCATGGCGACTTGCGGGATGCCGGCATCAAAGGCGACTCGAAAACCGGCGTCGGCAGCAAGCAGGGGGCGCTCACCGGCTCGATCTTTTCCCATGTCCCCGCACTGACTGTCGAGATGTGCGTCCTGACGAACGCCCACGATTACCGCTTTATCCGCACTGGGGCGGGCCAGGACAAGATGGCGCACGCGCTTCTTGCAGGCGTCGAGGCGTATGCGGCGAAAGAATAATCTTTATGATCCAAATTGAAGAAACCGATGTCGCTTGGGACCTGAGCGACCTCTTTGCCGGGCCGGATGACCCCAAGATTGACGAGACGCTGTTCGCGGCGAAAGAACGGGCGGCGGCGTTTGCGGCAGCGTATCAAGGTAAGCTCAACAGCCCGGACTTGACGGCGAACCGGCTGGTCTCCGCTATTCAGGAGTACGAGGCGCTTTGGCAGGAGGCGGGCAAGCCGGGGACCTATGCCCGGCTGCGGTTTTCGGCGGATACCAGCGACCCGGCGCGGGGAGCGCTGATGGCGCGGGTCTCGGAGGAGACGACCCGGCTGTCTCTGCCGCTGGTCTTTTACCGGCTGGAGCTGGCGCAAGTGCCTGACGAGACCATCACGCCGCTGCTAGGCGATCCTGCGCTGACGCCGTACCGATATTACATCCATCTGGTGCGTTCGGGGCGTCCGCATCAGCTTACGGAAATCGAAGAAACGCTGCTGGCCCGGTTCAACAACACCGGCACCGGTGCGTTTGTCCGGCTGTCGGGGGAAATCCGGGCGGCGACGATCTTCAGGCCCGCGCTGCCCGACGGCACGACGCCGGAGCTGAACTTGTCGGGTCTGGGGGCTTTGTATTCGTCGCCGGAGCGGGCGGTGCGGGCGGCAGCGGCGGAAGCGTTTGCGGCGGGGGCGAAAGCCAATCTCAAAACGCTGACATTTATTTTGAACACGCTGCTTCAAGACAAAGCCGTCTCCGACGAGATCCGGCATTACGAGACCCCGGAGTCTACCGGCTTTCGGCGCGACGAGCTGCCGCGCGAGACGGTGGAACTCGTCACCAGCACGACCGCCGCCCATTACAGCTTGGCCGCACGCTATTACAGCCTCAAGCGCGAGGTACTTGGCCTCGACACGCTGCGCGATTATGACCTTGCCGCCCCGCTGTTCCAGGCCGCTGAAACCGTGCCGTTCAGTGAAGCGCAGGAGATTGTGCTGGATGCGTTCGGGCGCTTCTCGCCCCAGATGCGTGAACTAGCGTCTGAATACTTCGACAAGCAGTGGATTGATGCCGCGCCCCGCAAAGGCAAGCAGGGCGGGGCGTACTGCAACGGCGGGACCCCAGACAAGCACGGCTACGTTTTTCTGAACTATCTGGGCAAGATGGGCCATGTGATGACGCTGGCGCATGAGCTGGGGCATGGGGTGCACGGGTCGCTTGCGCGGGAGCAGACCTACTTCAATATGTTCGGCACCCTGCCGATGGCGGAAGTCGCGTCTACGTTCGGCGAAATGCTTGTCTTTGATAAGCTGCAAGCAGGCACGTCGGTGGAAACTCGGCTGTCCATGCTGGCGGACAAAATCGAGGGCGCAATCGGCACGATTATGACGACGACGGGCCGGTACCGCTTAGAAAAGACAATCCACCGGCAGCGGCGGACGGACGGCGAGATGACTCCGGGACAGATTTCGGACCACTGGCAGGGCGAAATGGCGGCAATCTACGGCGATGCGGTAGAAATCACCGAGCGTCTGCGCCTGTCGTGGAGCTACATCCCGCATTTCGTCAATTCGCCTTTTTACTCGTACCCCTATGCGTTCGGCGAGCTGTTCGCACTGTCGCTGTTCCAGAAGTCTAAAGACGACGGCTCGGCGTTCACTGACCGTTACCTCTCACTTTTGCGAGCAGGCGGCAGTGCCTCCCCGCATGAGCTGGCAAAGATTGTCGGCGTAGATTTGGACGACCCGGCGTTTTGGACCGGCGGCTTCCGTGTCGTCGAGCATTTAGTTGAGGACTTCGAGGCGCTTTGGGCAGAGTACCGGGCGAGTTAGTGCGGCGGCAAAGAGGGGTATACTTCGAAAAAGAGATAACTCAAGGGAGAGAATTATGTCACGAAACATCACTCAGGAGTCGGTTGGTACACCAACAGTGGAGCAGCAGCACACGCACCTCAAAGAAGTGCATGACCATCTGCGCCATGCGTCCACATCCGATGACGCGGAAGAGATTCGGGAGCGCCTGCGCCGAGCTGAGCTTGCTTTGCAGCGGCACGAGCAGTTGGCGAGTACGGCGAAGAGTTAGTTTAATACAAAGCCCCGCCGGGACAACAGTGTCCCGGCGGGGCTTCTTTATGCGTCGTTCGGCTTGACTGCGAAGTAGAACAAGCGGTCGGAGCGCTTCTTAGGCGGGTCCAGCAAGTAGGCATCATAGATCGTGACGCCGGCAAAGCCGGCGTTCTGGAGCCACTCGGTCAGCTCATCTTTGGAGTAGGCCCGCTGCCGGTGGACTTCCGTGAACGGCTTTCGCTCGCCGGAGCCGTCGTCAAAGGAAAACGCCATGCGGACAGTGCAAAGGCGCGTTTCCGGGTCGTAACGCGACCGCCACCGATAGTGCAGCGCCTCTTCTTTGCGGGTGCAGCTCTGGTTGAACATGCCTTCCGCCAGCGCATATTCCGTGTTGACATCAAAGAAGAACGAGCCGCCGGGCGCGAGATGCATGTAGACGCGGGCAAGCGCTGCCTGCAACCGCTCGTCTTCCAGAATGTAGTTGAGGCTGTCGAAGAAGCAGATAACAGCGTCAAAACGGGCGTTGCCGAGGTCGAGCGTGGCAGCGTCCTGCTGGATGAAGGGAATGAAAAGGCCGGCTTCGGCGGCCCGGACACGGGCGATTTCCAGCATCCCGGCGGAGAGGTCAACCCCGGTCGGCTCGTAGCCGCGCGAAACAAGCTGGCGCGAGACGGTGCCGGTGCCGCAGGCGAGGTCCAGGATTGTTTTCGGGGTTTGCCCGTGCTTCTTCCAGACCTTTTCGAGATAATCCATCCAGAACCGGTACGGCACCCCGGACATGAGCAGGTCATAAAAGGGCGTTACCGGCCCAAAAGCGATTTCGTCAGAGACGGTCTTTTCAGACACGGGCCGGCGCCGCCAGTTCGGGATTAGGTTCGGGGACAGGATCGGGTTCGGGCGGCGCTCCCGCATCGGCGATGTCCTGGGCGGTGAAGCGGCCAAGCGTGGTCCAGGCCAGCAGGCCGCAGAACAAGTAAACCAGCGCAACCCCGGCGAAGATGAGGCGCAAGGCAGTCGGACCGGTGAAATGCAGTGTCAGCCCCACCATCAGCAGGCTGCCGACTGATGCAGCAACCTTGTTCAGCAAGCTGATGGTCGCCGCGACTCGGCCTTGAAGCTCCGGCGGCGCGGCCGACTGAAACAGCGTCATGTTGCCGATGTTTTCAATCGTGTTGCCGATGCAGCTTACAAACAGCATTGCGCCACCGATGAAGATTTCTTTGGACCCAGCAAACACGAGAGTGGTCACACCCATAACGCTGAAGCCGATGAGCAGGAGACGCGCGGGGGCGGCAGAGCGCAGCCGACTGGACAGAGCCAGGCCGGTCAGCAGGGAGGCAGAGAAGCAAAGCGATACCAACCCACCGTACTGGCCGGCGCCGCCGTGCCAAAGGTCACGGACAAAGGGAAATTCCAGCGTGTTCGTGATTTGGGAAGCCGTTACCGCGGTCACGAGCATGACAAGAGCTGGGCGCAGAACCGGACTGTTCCAGACATAGGCAATGCCTTCGTGGGCGTCCAGCCAGACACCTTTCGGTCCGCGCGGGACTTTGCGTGGCGGCGGCACAAGAGACTGATCTAATACAATCAGCCCGATGAGGAAAGCCGATGCAGCAAAAGTGGCGGCGTCAAAGATAAACACGCTTTTCGGGGTCGTCAGCGCGAGCAGCAGCCCGCCGACCGCCGGACCGAGCAAGCCGCACGCTTGGATGCCGGTGAAGATGAGGCTATTCGCCTGCATGAGATCGGCCTGCGGCACGATCATCCGCATCAGGCTCTGCCGGGCGGGGCTGAAGAAACAGGAGAACGACGCCACGAGAAACGAAACAGTGTAGAAAAGCGCGAGGTCATGCGACCCGAAGTGCTTCATATTTGAGATGAGCAGAAGCAGCAGGATCGCACCGGCGCGGGCAAGGTCGGCGGCGATCATGGTCCGCTTCTGGGGCCAGCGGTCCGCCAGCACCCCGCCGAGGAGCGAAAACAGCAGCGTCGGCAGACTGCCGCAAATAAACGAGATGCCGAGAGCGCTTTTGCTGCCGGTCGCCTTATAAACTGTCACGGGAACGACGATATAAAGCGCCCAGTCTCCCAAAGTCGAGGTCATCTGGGCTAGCCAGAGCAGCAGAAAAGAGCGGTTCCCAAACAGCGCCAGGGCCGGCGCCTCTTTCAGTTTTCGTAAAGTGAAGTTTTGTAGCATACGCAGCAGCATGGACTTACCATTTTCGTGTTGTAACTCTTACTACTATTATAACACGGGTTTGACGTATTGCAGGACAGTTTTTGCAAAAAGCATCAACAAAGAAGAGGAACGAGCGCAAGGGCGAGCAGAACGCTCGCCCTTCTTGATGGCCTGCCACCGCCCCACTTGCTCCCGCAGGAGCCTGAGCCGCTACAAGCGTGGGTCTACCGGTTCGCTTTCCAGAGCCAGAACGCCAAAGACGCATTCGTGGACGCGGCGCAGCGGCTCGCGCCGGGCAAACCGCTCTAACCCCTCAATGCCGAGCGCGAACTCCCGCAGCGCCAGCGACCGCTTGCCGGCCAAGCCTCGCGACCGCAGGCGCGTGAGGTTCTCCGGCGCGGTGTAGTCCGGGCCGTAGATGATCCGCAGGTACTCGCGCCCCCGGCACTTGGTCGCCGGCTGAACCAATCCGCGCGGGCCGCGCACAATGAAGTCCAGCGGCTTGACCACCATGCCCTCGCCGCCCTGACCCGTCAGCTCTTCCCACCAGGCAATGCCTTCTGCCACGCTGCCCGCGTCGGTGACGGAAATTGTCTTGTGCGGCGTCGCCCGCAGCAGGCCGCTGTCGTCTGCCGCGCAGAGCCGAGCCAGAATTGCCATGTGCCAGAGATGGTCTTTATCGGTGTGCGTCGCGCCTTCCGACACCAGCAGGTGAAACGGGGCCAGCGTATAGTCGGCGAGGCCCGATACAGGCCAGCAGTACCGGCGGTAAGCCGCCACGAACTGCCCGGCCCTAGCCAGCCGCGCCCGGTACTTCTCCAGCAGCGGCTCGATGCCTTCCGTGTGGCCTGACGCGCGTTCCAAAGCCGCGACCGCCGGCGGCAGAGACGTGGTCGCCGCCGTGCCGACGGCGGCGTACTGCTGCTTCAAGAGTTCCTGCGCTTTTGCCGACCACGGCATCAGCTCACAGTCGAGACACGCCCAGTCAGTTCCAAGCGCATCCCACAGGCCGCTTTTGTCCAGCGCGGCCCGGAGCGTAGACAAAAACTCCTGCTCTAATGCCGTGTCGTCAAAGAAGCGTCGGCCCGTGCGGGTGACGCAGATGCCAATGCCTTCGTTTTCGACTCCGAACCGCTCTCGTGCTGCGGCTTCGCCTTTGCAAACGATCACGACGGCCCGCGATCCCATGTGCTTTTCCTCGCAGATGACCGCCGGGACGCCCTGACTGCGGAAATACGCGAACGCTTCGGCGGGATGCTCCAAAAGCCCCGCCTCGCGCGTTGTCTCCGATGGCGACATGGTCGGCGGCAGGTAGATCAGCCACTTTGGGTTCGCGGCAAACCGGCTCATTACTTCCAGCGCCGCGATGCTGTTTTCTTCCCGGATCGTGACGTTCCCGTGCAGGCGCGTTCCAAGTATCCGCTTGCCCAGCACGTCGTCAATGTCCAGCACGTCGTCGTGCTGCTGCTGGGCCGAGAGCGCCGGGGCCAACGCCTCGGCGGGCAGGAACGGGCGGGCCGGCTCGGCATAAGTTTGGAGCGCTAGGACCGAAACAAGCGCACGCTCCGGCCAGCACAAAGCCGTGAGGCTGCCGCCGAAGACGCAGCCGGTGTCAATGTTGAGCGTCTGGTTCAGCCATTCCGGCACGGGGATCGGCGTGTGGCCGTAGACGACAGCGGCGTCGCCCCGATAGCTTTCGGCCCAGGGGTAACGGATCGGCAGGCCGAACTCGTCAGTCTCGCCGGTCGTCTCGCCGAACAGGGCGAAGTCGCGGACCTTGCCCGATCCGCGCCCCTGCATTTCGGCTTTCAGCCCGGCATGGGCGACAACGAGCTTCCCGTCGTCCAAGACATAGTGACTGACCAAGTTATCTAAAAACCGCGTGACTTCCGGGCCGAACTCCGGTGTCTCGCCCGCCATCTGCATCAGCGTGTCGGCGAGGCCGTGCGTGATCTGAACGTCTTTGCCGCGCAGGTGCCGCAGGAACTTGATGTCATGGTTGCCCGGCACGCACAGGGCCGTATTAGCTGACATCATGCCCATCACCAGCTTCAGCACGTCCGGCGACTTCGGCCCCCGGTCTACTAAGTCCCCTAAGAACACCACTTTGCGGCCCACCGGCGGCGTGACCGTGTGGCCGTCTACTCCGTAGCCAAGCTTCGTGAGAAGCGCCGTCAGTTCGTCAAAGCAGCCGTGAACGTCGCCAATGATGTCAAACGGCCCGCGCTCGGCTTTCTTGTTGTTATACAGCGGCTCGCGCGTGACCGTCGCCGCTTCCACTTCTTCGGCGCTTCGCAGGACAAAGACATGCCGAAAACCTTCCCGCTCTAGGCCGCGCAAAGACTGCTGGAGGCTCTTGATGTGATTACGCACGACATGCGGCCCAAAGTCCCGGTCGAGCCGCGACTGGTTGCGGTCGAGGCACACCCGCTCCGGCAGGTCCAGCACAACTGCGACCGGCAGGCAGTGGTATTCGCGGGCCAGCGCGACCAATGGCTTCCGCGCTTCCGGCTGAACATTGGTGGCGTCTACCACTGTCAGCCGCCCGGCGGCTAGGCGCTTCGCGGCGATGAAATGCAGCACTTCAAACGCCTCTTTTGTCGCCGCCTGCTCATTTTCGTCATCGGAGACCAGCCCTCGGCAGAAGTCCGACGACAGCGTTTCGGTAGGTTTGAAGTGGGCGCGGGCAAACGACGATTTGCCGGAGCCGGACGCGCCGATCAGCACGACGAGGGAAAGATCAGGGATTTTGATGTTCATAAGTTTAAGTGCAGGAACCCCTCCCGCTCGTACCTCGCTCCCTCCCCTGTTAGGGAAGGGCAATAAAGACACTCTTCTCAACGGAGCTTCTGCCTCTTGCCAGGACACATCGCCCCGGAAATAGTCCAAAGCCCGTCCCTAACAGGGGAGGGAGCGAGGTACGAGCGGGAGGGGTTCCTAATCCCATGCCGCCCCCAGCCGCGCCAGCCGGTCCCGGTACTCAATCCGCGCCACCCACTCCGCCGGCCAGGCATTCAGGCCGTGATACGCCCCGGCGAACGCCCCCGCCAGGCAGGCAATCGAGTCCGAGTCGCCGGACGACACCACGGCCCGGCGTATCACAGCGACCGGGTCATCAGGAAACAGCAGAAAGCAGAGCAGACCTGTCACCAGCGCTTCTTCCGCAATCCAGCCCGCGCCGGTGATCGCGCAGGGATCACTGAGCTTGTCGCCATTTTCGAGTGCGACATCGAGCGCGGCAAGGCTGCCCAAACACTCGTCCCAGCCCCGTGCGGTGAACTGCTCCGGCGTGTTCGTCATGGGCCGCTGCCAGAGCGTCCCCAGCCAGTCGCCGTGATACACTTCGCGCTGAGACAGCGCATACTCGCGAAGCGTTCTCGGCAGATCGCGCGGCGTCGTGCCGCCGATCAAAAACGCAATCGCGGCGGCGGTCAAATCCGACGCCGCCAGCGCGGTCGGGTGTCCGTGGGTCAGCGCGGCCTGGAACTGTGCGACTGCCGCCCGCGTCTCCTGAGACACGTCCGGCAGAACACCGGCCGCCTGCACCCGCATATTTGCCCCGCAGCCTTTCGAGTTTTTGACCGTCGCTTCCGTCCAGAGCATCCCCAGGTGCAGGCGCCCGCACGCCGTGAGGCAGGTGATGCCGGGAGCGCGGTCGTTGTCGGGACTGCCGGCCCAGTCCACGAACGCCTCCCGCAGCGGCTCTTCCAGCGTGTCCGGCGCAAATGGCTTCGGGGCGGCAAGAAGCGCCTCACCGACCGCCAGCGCCATCTGCGTATCGTCGGTGACAAGCGCGGGGTCACCGGCGAGTTCCTGCGGCCCGTTCGGCGGGAACCGCGCCACAATCTCGCTGACCGTCAAGAATTCCGTCTCGAAGCCTAAAGCGTCGCCGAACGCCATGCCGAATAAACAGCCCGAAGCGCGTTGTGTCATAACAGTTCCTGTAGTCCAATCGGTGTCAGCATCTTGTTATCCACAAGATCATCCTGCGCGTGCCAATGAGCAACAATTTCGCCGCGTGTCCACAGCGGGCGCGGGGGATAAATGGAAGGGCTTTCGTAACGCTGATGAGACGCCTGTGTCATACGCTGGGCGTCTTCTTCCGTGAAAGGCAGCCCGGTAAACCCTTCCGGATCAAGTGCGGCGGCGGCGAAAAGACCCACAGGCGAAGGCTCAGTCAGCAAGAAGGGCTTGCCGGTGGGAATGCCTTCCTGAAAAGTCTCGCACCATAAACCGGCGTCCGTGCGTAAGCCCCAAGCGCCACAACGCGCCAAAATAAACTGGTAACTGGGTTCCGCTAAGCGTGGCCCTGTTGGGCCGGAAAAACAGTATCGCCAGTTGTAGCGATGACGTTGTCGTAGAAAATCAATGCCCTTTTCTTCATCTTCGTGTTTGATCTTCTCACAATAACCTCGCCAATCCTGACCCCATGTTTCATCCAGCGTATCACCTGTTCCAAAGCTGAATATCTGCTGAACAGGCCGGATTAATGGCCCGCACTCGGCGCGGACAATGTATTGCGTCGGCGACAAGTCAACGCGGACAGACTGCGGGCGGCGAAACACTTTTGCTTGCCAAATCAGCCGGAAAATCGCGCCGACAGCCATCTTGTGGCCGTGTTCCTGGCTGCCGATAAACATGGTTGGGCGCTTTTTGGCGAGTTCGCGTGCCTCATGCCAATTCATCTTTTTACGCGGTTCACTCTCGCTCATGCCGCCTGCCTCTCGAAAATCGCCATCTGGCTGGGAGCGCCGACTTCGGCGTCTTCGGGACCCAGCGGCAGGAAGCGGGCTGTATAGCCAAAACGTGACGCTAAACGGTTGGACCACGTCTCAAACTCGGCGCGGGACCACTCGAAGCGGTGGTCTTTGTGGCGGAACTTGCCGGTGGGCAGGGTCTCAAACTTCGGGTTGTACTCGGCGTTTGGGGTCGTGATGACGACGGTGCCGGGGCGGGCGAACTCGAAGACGGCCCGCTCAAAGGCGGCAAGGCGCGGCGGGTCCAGGTGCTCGATGACTTCAACGACCGCTGCCGCATCGTAGCCTTCCAGCCGTTTGTCGCGGTAGATCAGTGAGCTGTGTCTCAGCGCAATGCGCTCCCGCTGGGCGGGCGGCAGGCGATCCAGCTTCAGCTTGTCTTGGGCGATTTCCAATGCCCGGTAGGACACGTCCATGCCGAGAATGTCGGTAAACTGACGGTCGGCGAGGAGCAGGGACAGCAGGCGGCCTTCGCCGCAGCCGAGGTCCAGCACCCGGCGGGCATCGGACGCTTTCAGTGCGGCCAGTACCGCGCCGAGCCGCTGGGTGTGCAGGCTGATGGGCTTTTCGATGGTTTCTTCTTCGCGGTCGTGAAGCGCGTCGGCATCGTCCAAAGCCGGCTGCTCCGCTGCTGTGAGCTGGGCCAGGGCGTCACGGACCAGCGAGGTGCGCTGCTTCAAGTAGCCGCGCACGATGGTTTCTTTTTCGGGATGCGAATGCAGCCAGCCTTCCCCTTTTTGGACCAGCTTTTCCACTTCGGCGTCGCCGATAAAGTAGTGCTTGCCGGTGTCGAGCGCGGGGACCAGCACATACAAATGGGTCAGGAGGTCGGCGAGGCGTTTTGTCGCCGTCAGCGTCACCGAAAAGTACGGACTCTGGCCCCACTCCGGGAACGTGGCGTCGAGCGGATACCCAGTGATTTCAACTGTATAGCCAAGCGGCTCAAACAGACGGCGAATAAGTTCCGCGCCGCGCCGGCTCGGCAGTACGTCCAATCGCGCCTCTAGGGGCATAGCACGTTCGGCGGCGTCCGGCTTGTCTTTGCAGCGTCCGCCGAGCGCACTGCCGTAGACCTGCGCGATGGCGACCGACAGAAACGACGATGCGACATAAGGCCGGTCGTTGACATACTGCGCCAGGGTGCGGCCTTCGCTGCCCCGGCTGCCGCTGCCGCGCACCAGCGCCACGGGGTCAACGTCCAGCAGCAGCGCCGCCGTACAGCGCCCTTCGGTCGCTTCGGGGTAGAAGACATGGGCCGCGCCGAACGACAGGTCGAACGACTGCGCTTTAGCCGGGTTCTTGTGCAGCAGATAGCCGAGATCCGTCGCGGGCGTGTGAGTTGTGGTAAGGGTGAGGAGCATAAGAGCGGTTCTTGGGAAAGAAATCAGAGAATACGGGAGACACGGGGCTGAACCCCCGTGCTTCGAAAAAGCAACTCCCCGCCTGCGCGGGCTTGCACTTTTAAAGCCCTGCCGTTCAGGGCAGGGAATACAGGGCAGGGAATAAAGGCTTAGTTTACTCGCTCGCGCAGCCCGGCGTCAAGGGAAGGTATAATAGAGGGAGAACTCGTGGAGGATATACCATGTCGGATTCGCTGCTCGGACGGCTGGAACAGAAGATTGAAAACAAAATTCTCGGCCGGGACCCCCTGCCGCTGTCATACCCGCGCCGCAAGACCCGCGCCGTCAAGGTCGGCCCGGTGACCATCGGCGGCGGGCATCTGGTGGTCGTACAGAGCATGATCACTGAGGAGACCCGCAATGTCGAGGGCTGCGTTGCCCAGATCATCGCGATGGCCGACGCCGGGTGCGAGATTGTCCGGGTGACGACCCCGACCCTGGCCGAAGCCTACAAGCTCGGCGAGATCCAGGCCGAAGTCCGGCGGCGGGGCTACGGCGTGCCGCTGGTCGCCGATGTGCATCATCAGGGCAGCGACATCGCGGTCGCGGTCGCCCGGTTTGTGGACAAAGTGCGGATTAATCCCGGCTTGTTTGTGTTCCGCAAGCCGCGCGGGCGGGCCGACGAATACACACCCGCTGAAGTTGCCGAAGAGCTGGCGGCGATTGAAGAGTCGCTGCTGCCCGTGATTACCGTCTGCAAAGAGCGAGACATCGCCATGCGGATTGGGGTCAATCACGGCTCGCTGGCCGAGCGCCTGACAGTCATGTACGGCGACACGCCGGAAGGCATGGTCGAGAGCGCGTTGGAGTATTTGAAAATCTGCGAAAAGCACGACTACCGCAACTTAGTGATCTCCCTAAAAGCGTCGCGCGTCCCGATCATGCTGGCGGCCAATCGCCTGATGGTCCGGCGCATGGACGAGCTGGGCATGGATTACCCGCTGCATCTCGGCGTCACGGAAGCTGGCGACGGCGAGTATGCCCGGATCAAAAGCACGGCGGGCATTGGAACGCTGCTGGCGGAAGGCATCGGCGACACGATCCGCGTGTCTTTGTCGGAAGACCCGATCAACGAGATTCCCGCCTGCTACGACATTTTGCAGGCGCTGGGATTACGGAAAACCAAAGTCGAGTTCATCGCCTGCCCGTCGTGCGGCCGCACGAAGTTTGAGCTGACTTCGGTGCTGCGAAAAGTCAAGGCCGCGACAAACCATCTGGTCGGTTTAGATATTGCCGTCATGGGCTGCATCGTCAACGGTCCCGGCGAGATGGCCGACGCCGACTACGGCTACGTCGGCAAAGGCGGCGGCGTCATCACCCTCTACCGGGGCCGCACCCCGGTCAAGAACGTCCCGCAGGAAGTCAGCGTAGACGAGTTGGTCGCACTGATTAAATCCGACGGTCGCTGGATGGACCCGCCCGGAGGCACAGCCGTGCCGGCGTCGCCGTTTGCTAAAGAACTGGCAGTGGTGGGGTGAAGGAAAGAAACATGAGAACGGGCCAGTGTCCTAAATGTGGATCACGCGATGTCCGCACTGGAGCAGGCATCCGAGAGAAAGAAAAGACAGCCCTTCACACAGGAGAAGGCATATTTGGCCCGCTCCGCAAACTGAATCAATATGTCTGTGTCAGTTGCGGCTACGTTGAAACGTATTTGGAAGACGCCGACGGGTTGAGCTACGTCGCTGAACACTGGCCGCTCGCCGCACCTAATTAACATGTACAGTTCTTCCAAGACCAACTGGGAGCGTCTTGATGCGCTCACCGACGACGAGATTGATGTTTCCGACTCGCCGCCCTTACCCGAAGACTTTTTCGCCAGAGCAAAATGGCTCATGCCGGGTGAAAGTGCGTCTCGCCAGACTGTAAAAGTCGAGATCGAGCTAGACCCAAAGATATTGGCCTGGTTTCAATCTCAAGGGCAGGATTACGAGCGGCGGATGCAAGCCGCCCTGCGCCTATATGCGGAAGTTCATCAGGCAACAGCTTGAAGCGTATCAAATTCGATGGCCGCTGGACCGACCCGCCCGAAGGCGCAGCCGCCCCCGCCACGCTGCTTGCAAAAGAACTGGCGGTGGTGGGATGAACCGAATAGAGGAACTACGCGATGGCACAAGAAGAACAGATTGGCAGTTCAACCTGCCTTTGTTGCGGCAGCACCGAGTTCACTTGGGGCAAGTTTACGGATACTCGCAATGGCGGCAACGTCGCGTTCCGGCCTGACGGTCCTTTTTTTACGGTTATCTCAACCAATGAGAACGTCAGGGTGCGGAAGTGCGAAGGGTGCGGGAACATCCAATGCTTCACTGGACAATAAGCAGTTCATCGGGCAATAAATGGCTTACAGCAAAGGTTTGACTGTCATTGACTGAACAAAGGTCACGGATTTCAATTCGAAGGAAGTTAAACAAATGGAAACATTGACGAAAGATGCAGTGACGGCTGCACCCCAGCAAACAGAATTGACGATCCAAGAGGCGGCAGATTTGCTGCACGTTTCGCAGCCTTATTTGATTGGACTGCTGGATACGGGGACTATTTCTTGCCGCACCGTAGGGACGCATCGGCGGGTATTTCGGGAAGATGTTCTCGCCTACAAGACAAAGATTGACGATGCCCGTTTAGCGACTTTGCAGGAGTTGGCCGCGCAGGCGCAGGAACTCGGCATGGGTTACTGAAACTCAGGCCTGATATAATCGCGCTTTTAGATGCCTGCGTTCTCTACCCAGCCCCACTCCGCGACTTTCTGATGCAGTTGACGCTCGCAGATTCGTTCCGCGCACGCTGGACCGAGGACATCCACGAAGAGTGGATTAGAAACCTGTTGAAAAACCGGCCTGACTTGAAGCGGCAAAAACTAGAGCAGACGCGCGGTTTGATGAACCAGAACGTCCGCGATTGCCTTGTCACGAATTATAAAAGCCTGATTCCCAGACCAACACTACCCGATCCAGATGACAGGCACGTTCTGGCCGCCGCAGTGACCGCGCAGGCCAGTGTGATCGTTACGTTCAACCTGAGCGATTTTCCGCCGACAGTCCTGGAAGTCTATGGCATGAAAGCGCAGCACCCAGATGATTTCATCCTGCGGCTGCTGGAGATGTCCCCGGAACTCGTTTTCCTTGCGGTTCGTCGGCAGCGAGAATCGCTGAGAAATCCTTCCAAAACCGTAGAAGAACTGCTGGCGACGCTTCAGCAGCAAGGTTTAAGAAAAACGACGGATTTTCTGAGCCGGTCCCCTCACCGACTTTAACTTTTGTTACTACTGCGTTCCATTCCCCTGCCCACTGTTATTTTCTTGACCACTTTCCTGCCCGCCCTGATTATTCTGATTGTTGCCCTGGTTCCCGTAACTGTTTTGGCGGCTGGAGTCGCTCTGGCTCTGGCCGTCTAAGTCAATGGTAATTTTGCCGGGGGCGGTGGTGCCGGCGATGGTCAGGTGGTACGGCTCCTGCAAAATAGGCGTATTGCCCGGTGCGCCTTCGGCGGGGCACAGGTAGCGCCACGACACATGGGCGGGATTGTCACTGTCGTCGAGGTCATTGTGGAGCAGCTTGCCGTCAATGCTGCCGTCGGTGTAGAGGTCCATCAGTGTTTGCGGGTAGGCGGAGTGCTTGGCATGATACGCGACAATCGCCTGCTGCAAATGGACGCCGTCGAGCGACGCTTTGCCGGCCAGGACACCCATGCCGACAATGCTGTTTTTCGAGGGGTGATCGAAGCTGTTTTTGACGTTCCGCACGAGCAGGACGCCGCCGATGGCCGCAAGCAGGAACAAGCCGAGGCAGCCGAACCCGGCAATCTTCCAGCCGTTGCCGCCGGAGCGTTTGGCAGGCGGCGGATAAGCGCCGCCGGGCGGCTGCCCGTAAGCGGGCGGCTGTCCGTAAGGCGGCGGGTTGTTCGGCGGATTACCGTAAGGCGGCTGGCTGTTATTGGGCGGCTGTGGCGGGATGCTCATACTGCATTATAACATAGGTTCCGAAAAACCCGCATATCTCACAGGCGGCTTGGCATGGCCTGTGCATGACCCTATAGGTTGCTCCCCGAAAATCTCCCTCTAGTTTTCCCTCCCAGCACCCATAATCAGAGTCATCAAGTTTACCAGACGGAGCGCGTCGCGGAAGGAACAGACCCCATGCTTGGACTCTCGCAAGTCTTCGGCAAAGAAAAAATCGTCGGCGTTGACATCGGCAGCCGCTTCATCAAAGTCGTGGCGGCGGAAGCAGGCCGGATGCCCGGCTCGTGGCGCATTGTCAAAGCCGCCGTTGCCCCCACCCCGCCCAATGCCGTGCGGGACGGCATCGTGATTGACCAGGCCGGGGTCGCCGCCGCCCTGCGGACACTGCTTCAGACCAGCGGCATGGACGCAAACGCGGTGGTCGCCGCCATCAGCGGGACCAGCGTGATTGTTCGCCATATCAAGCTGCCGATTATGGCGGAAAGCGTTCTCCGCAAATCCATCCGGTTTGAGGCCGCCAAACATATCTCCTCGTCGGTGGAAGACAGCATGATCGAGTTCGAGATCACCGGCCCTGTCCCCGGCGAAGACGACAAAATGAGTGTCATGCTGGTCGCCGCGCCGAACGACATGGTCGAGTCCCGGCTTTCCGCGCTGGTGCTTGCCGGGCTGGAGCCGGTCGCGATTGACGTGGAAGCATTTGCATTGCAGCGTGCTTTGGTAGACCTCTCGCCGACCCGGCCCGGCGAAGGCACGACTTTGGCGCTGCTCGACATCGGCGCGACTACTACCGATGTCAACATCATCGCAAACGGCTTGTTCGCACTCACCCGCAACGTTCCGATTGCCGGCGACAGCTTCACCCAGGCCTTGAAAGCGGTCGCGCCCAATGCCGGCTGGAACGAGCTAGAGCGCATGAAGACCGAAGTGAATATGGCCGCGCTGCTGTCCGGTGATAACGACTCGGAAGCGGCGGGCCTCGCCCGTGCGCTTCAGCCGGCGATTGATGAGCTGCTGCGCGAAGTGCGCCGCTCGACCAATTACTACCAGTCCCAACTTGCCGATGTGGCAAACTCGATCCTGCCCGCCGGGACGACTTCCCAGAACAGCGGCCCGGTCTCGAAAATCATTGTCACCGGCGGCTCCGCAAAGATGCGCGGCCTGGAAGCCTACATGAGCGCCCGCCTCGGTGTTCCCGTCGAGGTCTGGAACCCGTTTGAGAACCCGGACATCGAGTCTAGCCAGATTCTGGAAAGCTTTATCGCCGAAAACCATCCGCTGCTGGTCACCGGCATCGGCCTCGCACTGAAAGAGCCGGCGGCCAAAGGCGCCGCTCCCGCCGGACGCCTTATGTCCGCCCAGCCCAACCGCAGCCCGCTGGCAAAAGCGGCTTAACAAGACGTTTGGAGAAGTCTTATGCCTTCCATTAACATGATCGCCCTGCGCCGCGAAGAAAAGCGGCACCAGGAGCAGAACGCCCGCAAGCTGCTGTACGCGATTGCCGGCGAAGTCGGTGTCGTTCTCGTCGTGGCTTCGGTCCTGACCACCCGAATTTTGGTGACGCAGAGCCATATCAGCGACCTCAGCAGCCAGCTCGCCAAGCTGAAGCCGCAGGTCGCCCAAATCCAGTCCCTGCAAGCGCAGACTACCGCGCTTCAGCCGAAAGTAGACACGCTGGACGGCGCGAAAGCCGATACGCTCTTCTGGTACAACAACTTTTACGCCATTACCGACAGCCTGCCCACCAAGACCTGGCTGACCTCCCTCGGCACCAGCACCGGCGGCGGAAGCGGCACCGCGCCCGGCACCGCCGCCGGGACCGACCCGACCTTGAACGTTTCCGGCATCGCAATGACCGAAGCGGCGGTCGGCCAGTCCATGCTGCGGATGAACCAGTCGCCGCGCCTCGACCATGTGGATTTGTCGTTCGTGCAGTCGCAGAAAATCGGCGCCGCCGACGCCGTCTCATTCCAGATGACCGTGCACCTGAAACCGGAGCCGGCGAAAGACCCCGCGCCCGCCGCCGGCAGCCGGGTCGCAGACGCGCCCGCAGGAGGAGCCAATGGCACAAAGTCTTAACCCGAATCTCGCGCCGAATGCCGCAGCCCGGCCTAAACCGGCGGCGAAGCGTCTCCTCCCGATCCTGATCGGCGGGGCCGGCGTCGTTCTGCTCGGCGGCGGCGGCCTCTTGGTCGGCTTGAACTCCAAGCTGACCACTCTGCAAACATCCGCCCAGCAGAAGGACGCCGAAGTCAGCTCTTCGGAGCAGATCGCCCACCGCTATCAGGCGACACTGGACAATTACAACCAGACCCAGGCCCATATCCAGTGTCTGGAGACTTCGGTCTCGGACCGGGCTTATGTTCCCACCCTGCTGGCGCAAATCCAGACGCTTGCGGCCCAGACCCATTTGTCCGTCGCCGCTGTCCGGCCCACCGCGTCGGCCCCGGCTGCCCCGCCGGCGCCCGTGCCGGCTTCCGGCGATGGAGGGGGCGGGGTCGCGACTGCTGCCACGAAAAAGGCCGCGCCGCCGCCTTATGACACGCTGGATGTGGCCGTGGATGTCGCAGGCTCGTATGCCGACACCAGCACGTTTCTTTACAGCTTGACCCGCTTCCCGAAGATCGTCTCGGTAAACAGCGTGCAGATGCACCCTGGCGCAGCCCCAAAAGACGGCGGCCCGATCCCGATTACAACCAATCTGAAGCTGACGGCATTTATGTTCCATGACGCGGGCGCTTCAGGCACCCCGACGGTTCCGCAGGCTTATGTCCCGCCAGCCCCCGCGCCGCCCGCGCCGATTGGAACCCTGCCGCCCGTGGCAAGCCCCACGCCCGTCGGCAGCGCCGGACGCGCCGCGACCGGAGCCGTCGGTGTCTCAAAGGCCGCGAACATTCGCAGCACTTCGGAGCTGACGACGCTTTAGGAGCTGACGACGCTTTAGGAGCTGACGACGCTTTAGGAGCTGACGACGCTTTAGGAGCTGACGACGCTTTCATTTCAGGCCATCTTGATGGACCACGCCGGAAAGAACTTATGAAACTCGACAAAAAGCAGCTACCGCAGTTTATCGTACTGGGCGTCCTCACCGCCGGCGTGTCCGGCTATACCGTCTTCCACTTTGTTTCTACAGGTCCGGTGTCGGCGGCCCCCCGCCCTGCCGCCGCGCCGGTTTCTCCGCGCCCGGCTTCGCTGCCCGGCCAGGCCACAAAGCCGGGCGATCCGAGGTTCCCGGCGGCTCCGGCAGGCGCGGCAGCTCCAGCCGCAGGCACGGCAGCTCCAGCCGCAGGCACGGCAGCTCCAGCCGCAGGCACGGCCGCTCCCGTAGTGGCCGCTGGAGACACCGGTGACGCGCCGCCGCCTTCCCCGGCCATGCACGACCCGTTTGCAATCGGCTATGTTGACCCCGGCACCCTACCCGCCGCCGCGCTGACCGCTGCCCTGCCGAAAGCGGCGTCCGGCAAGCAGATCGCCGCTTTGCCGGCGCTCAGTCCGCTTCCCATCGGCCTGCCCACTGCCCCGCCGCTGCCCGGCGGCAGTTTTAGTGGCGGCAGTTTTAGTGGCGGCAGTTTCAGCGGGTCTTCTGTCAAATCGCTCGTCCTGCCGGCGGCCCCGGCGGCGCCTGCCCTGCCGGTCGCTCCGGCGCGGCCTGACCCGCCGAAATGGACTGTGACCGGCGTTTTAATGGGCGCCGGCGGTGAGGTGGCGATCCTGCGAAGCGGAGACGCCCGGCGGATCGTTCGAGCTGGCGACTTTGTGGACGGCGTTTACCGGGTGACCGGCGTTTCCCGCACAGCGGTCCAGCTTCGGCACGGCAAGTCCGTGTACCATCTTGTTCTCGGCGGCGCAAATCCGGCGGCGGGTGCGCCGGTGCCGGCGGCCCCGATTTCTGCTCCGGCAGCCGCGCCGCAGACAAGGGTTCAGACGCCGGCCATGCTGGGCCGCGCGATTATCCCAGTCTACCATTCGGTCCAGCCGCACGCGCCGCTGGTGCATTTGGTGCAGCAGGAACCGGAGATGACGCTTGCCGCTGCCGGGCCGACGCTTCCCCCGGTCACCCAGAAACCGGCGGCGGCGAAATTCGCCCGCGCCATTTCCCTCGGCCTGCGCCTGCTTGACGGCAGCGTGCTGGCCCCGCGCAAAGAGTAACCCTTACTAGATCAAATCGTCACGGCAGAATACAATTACGGCAGAATACAATTACGGCAGAATACAATCACGGAGGAACGCTGGCTTCCAAAGCGGAGCCGCCCAGGAGAAACCTATGTCAATTCAACTCAACCCGCTGGCTCCGAAGAATGCCATCGCGCTTGCGCTGGCGTCCGGCCTGCTTGCTCCCACCCTGCTTGCGCCGAGCGCCGTCCAGGCCGCGCCGAAGACGGCGAGGGTCCATGCCCTGACATCAAGCGCCGACGATGTGACCCTGGACTTTGTCGGCGCGGACATCAACGATGTGCTGAAAGCACTCTCGATGCAGACCCGCACGAACATTGTCTCCGGCAACGATGTCAAAGGACCGATCACGGTCTCGCTCGCGCATGTGTCTTTAGAAGAAGCGCTCGATCTCATCACTAAGCTTTCGGGATACCAGTATGCCAAAGTCGGGCGCACCTATCTTGTCGGCAGCCCGGCTGCGATCCAGACCCTCACGGCGTCGGGAACGGCCCAGGCCCCGGCGGTCACCGGCGTCCTGTCGTTCTCCTACTCCGATCCTGCCAGCTTGGTAGACGAGATCAAGCAGCTCTACCCAAATGTCAAAGCGACCATCGGAAAAGCCGTCAGCGGATCGGCCGGCGGCGGCGTTCTGGTCGTGACCGGGACCGAACGCGATGTCGAGGGCGTCCGGCGCATTATCGGCGACTCGGAAAGCGCGATTTCCCGCAATGTCGGCACGTCTGAGACCGTGCTGTACCACATCAAGTATGCAGCGGCGGACGATTTGCAGTCGCTCTTGAACCGGCTTGTTCCCAGCCTGATTACGACCCCCGCTCCGGTGATGGGCGCGATCCCGCCCGCGCCGACTACGGCGGATGCCGGCGGGGTCACGGCAACGACCACGTCTTACGGCGCGGCGGCGGCTGGGACCGGCGGGACCACCACGGCGGTCACGGGCAACCTGCCGGTGAAGCCGACCACGACTGCCCTGCTTTTGACCGGCTCGGCAGCGGACATCGCCCGCGCCCGGCAGGTACTGGCATCGGTAGACCTACGGCCGCAGCAGATCAACTATGAGGCCAAAGTGGTCGAAACCAGCTTTATCAATGACGACCAATACGGCTTGCAGTATGACTTCGGCGGCGCAATTACTCAGATCGGCGAGGTCGGCACAACGGGAACACTGGGATCGGGAACATTCCTCGGCAAAGTGCAGAAATTCGGCACTTTTGGCCGGACCCCGATCAGCGATGCCGTCAATGTTAAGCTGAACGCGCTGTTTAATGACTCAAATACAAAAATTCTCGCAGCGCCGAACATCTCGGCGATTGACGGCCAGCCTGCCGCCACGTTTGTCGGCGATACGGTCAGCTATATCTCGTCGGTCACCCAGTCGCCAACGGGCCAGAACATCACGACCAGCACGGTCAACGCCGGCATTAAGCTGTATGTGACAGGAAAAGTCAATAACGACGGCTATATCACGATGAACGTCCACCCGGAAGTGTCTCTCGTCGTCCTCAGCAATCCTGCCGCCGGCGGTGTCCAGACTCCAGATGTTCGGGTGCGCGAAGCGACCACGACCGTGCGCGTCCGCGACGGCGAAACTCTGGTCATCAGCGGCCTCATCAACGACCAAGATGTGCATACAATCCAGAAAGTGCCGCTGCTAGGCGATATTCCGTTCTTCGGCCAGTTGTTCCGCAACACGCATTTGCAGCACACACATGACCAAATCATAATCTTCCTCAAAGTGTCTGTTCAGAAGGAAACGGCCTGACCTACCTTCCCTGCTTCGTTTATTCTTCACTTCACGGGGTCCTTCCTAAAGGCAGGATTAGGACGACAAACGCAAGGCCCTTTGCCTCTTGTCCGTGTCCTTCCTTTAGGAAGGACCCTGCGAAGCGAAGAATGAGCGAAGCAAGGTGGTAGGTCTCCTAAAGAATCTCACTCCATAACCCGATACTTAGTACGTCGCCGGTCTCTTACGGAAGGGAGACCGGCCATACTACTATGTATTCAATGTCAGGACTGTTAGGACTGTCTGTACCGAACAGTATGCTTCGTGACGCACCAGCCTTAACGACAAAATTTGTCGCGTTGTGAATGCTTGCTGAACTATAGGGTACGCCAATGATTTGAATGCCGCCTGTTGGGGAATCGGACACGGCAGCGGCGTTAAAAAACACATTCGTGAGATTGCTCCCGGACGTGTTCTTGAGAGTGAACTGGACTACTTGGCTTGTTTCGTTTCTCCGGCGATGACTCAGATAGTAAATCGGGGCTTGCGCCGGATCAACAGGAATCATGCCGGGGCGCATGGTCAGCGCGGTCGGAATCAGAAGCACTGGCTCGCCGGTCACTGTTCCAGTACCCAGGTGCGGGTCTTCATTCTGCTGCACCGCGTCAAGTAAATCACTGTCCGGGCGGCGCGTCAGCCCTTCGCCTTGCAGTGACAGCACCCGCGTTTTGGGATCCCATTTTGACTGTATTTTGTAGGTGTCGGTGATGACAGAGATCGGCACCAACAGGCGTTTTGAACCTCTGTCCAGAAAAGCTGGGCATGGCAACACAGTGGGGTGACCATCCACCTGGGCAGACGCAGAACCTGATCGGAACGTGATGCGATGCCCTGCGCCACTAAATGTTGCCACCTCTCCTGACTGGCTTGAAACGACTTGGGCGTTAGAAGCAAAAGTGAGCAGAAAACTCAAACCTTGCAGACTGACCATGAAATTGCCGCTTTTATCCATGTAAGGCACAGTGGGTTTGGAATAGACAACATAGTATTGGTTAATCCTCAAGAAGGCAGTTGCTGATACGGTATTGCCAAAACCTGCTTGCTTAACATATCTTTTCGTCACCCCTGCGGAAGCCACAGACATGAATATGCTGAGTAGCAGAACAGAGCCAAGCCCAGTGAGAATACGAGCGTCAACAGAATATTTTGTCATAAATTGTGACCCTTATAATGCTTGTGTGCGTCAATGTTTAGTTGAGGTAGGTTTTATTCTACTTCATCATGTTAAAGTTGACTGCATTCAGTTCGGCAGCATGATTATACTGTCAACTTCACTTGCTGGGTCATTGCTGTTACTTCCACTTGTATACTGAGTCTGTATAATGTTTGAGTAAGTCGCTCCCGAACCCGCAGGCGGATCGTCATTTGGATAGTTTCCCGGCACATAGTTCGTGTCTGTGCTGACCCAATCATGTAAGGTTCCACTACTGTTGTATACTCCAATTTGACAGTTTGTCCAACTGACATTTTTGACGAAAGAACCAGTGTGGAAGTTGTCACGTGTGGAACGCTGACCAGGGGCAGGTTTGGGCACAATTTGTTGCCCAAAGCTGGTGTTTCTTTTCAATACTACACCGTTGCCATTAACGTTCCAGCCGCTGTTTGTCCCTGTATCAAGAGCGATGGTGTAAGTCGCGGTTCCAAGATCGGGGTGCGAGGGTTGCGTCTGGTCATAAGCATCACCAGTGGCAGCCACGTCAATTTGGCTGCCACCGTTGCCGTTGGGCGCCACAAAGAATTCTAAAAAGGCCGACTGACCTGAATTGAACCGGATGGCATCCGTAGTCACAACGCCACCAGGCGGATTTGAGCCGTCTCCTACCGTTGGGTTAAGCGATTTGTAACGGCTAGAACCCAGTATCATAGTCCAAGCGTCAGGGTCAGCGGATGAATGGTCGTGAGTGAATCCGGCGTCGACCGTGTCGGGTGCGCTTCCTGCTCCCCAACCTCCCATGTAAATGCTGCACGAGTCTCTCGTATCGGTAACACCATTTGGATTTTCACTGATCTCTCCGTTAGCTCCACTTGGAAGATAGACATTTGCCGCAATGTCAGAATATCCTGCATCTGAATCTGAGGGTGGCACTTTAGAGAAAACCTGGCGATAGGGTCCTGATCCTTCATAAAAAGCAGGCACATACACATCTATTTGTGGTGTGAGAGGGCGGAAGCCGCCGAATGAAGCGAACGTAAATCGCGGGGAGGATTGAGTCGAGGGACGAAACGCAGATTTCTGTACCATGGGCTTCGCGTTAGGTTTTGGTGCTGATAAAGGCAAAACAAATTGGTTGCCATGTGAGTCAGCATAAACTCCATCCCCTAGACTTTTGGCAAAGCTCACCACAGAAGCGAGTTTTGGCTTATTCGCATGAACTTTTCCATCTTGTGTAATAAGGATGTAGTTCTCCTGATTTTTTGCTCGCAGGCCAGTCATAAAGTGGCCCAACAAAGCACGTTCCGGCCCTTGAATGGAAGGATCGATTTTGGCCAGTACTTGGGCTGGGATACCGGCAAGAGCCGGATCAGTGGGAACTTGAGCATGAACGAGATAGGGCGTCAGGACCAGAACCAAAGACGCGATAGAAATCTTGTTGTTGAGGTTCATTGAGTAAATCTCCTTTTATATTAGCCTATCTCGACTGAGATTCGTGGGATTCGTTTCCCCGCCAATGTCTGTACTACGGCATACGAATGGATACGTTTCTTAGGACGTCATGCCCTAAGAAGGATGTGCATAAACGTCCTGTCGAACTTTTCTTGCAAAGCTAACGACTATAAAAGTTGCAGAAGTATCCTCATTCATCCGATAACCATATCAAATCAACTTAATTACGTTTTATCATACTCTCTCGTTCCTCTCCACCATTCTCAGGAAAGTTATATGCAGACATTAGCCCAGAACGACGTGTTTGTCCAAAGCGGCCTCGTTTCCGAGGAACAGCTTCAGCAGGCCATCGAAAAACAGCGCCAGCTCAAGACCCAGGAGCCGGTCGGCGACCTGCTGGTCTCCATGGGCCTGATTACCGAGCGCGACCGGGTGCGCTGCCTCGGCGAGCAGTGGGGCGTGCCGTACATGGATCTAACCGAGATCCAGATCCCGGAAGAGGTCATCTCGGCGGTCACGCAGGAGCTGGCCCGGCGGTTCAAAGTGGTTCCGATTGAGCGCAGCGTAAAGAAGATCACGCTGGCGATGAAGAACCCGCTGGACATCTTTGCGATTGACGAGATCCGGCTGATTACGGGCAAAGAAGTCGAGCCGGTCATTGCAACCGAAGAAGACATCATCAATGCCATCTCGGCCAACTACCGCACGGAAATCAATGTCACCGAGGCGGTCGCGGGGGTCATGCGTGACCTGGACGAAGCGACGCTGACCATTACGGCGGGCAGCGAGGACAGCGATGACAATATCTCGATTGACCAGCTCAAGGAATTGTCCGGCGAAGCGCCCGTCGTCCGGCTGTCCAACATGATCATCTCGCGCGGGATTACCGATAAAGCGTCAGACATCCATATTGAGCCAGGCAAAGACGGCCTGCGAATCCGGTACCGCGTGGACGGCATTTTGTCCGACGGCATGACACTGCCGAAGAAAGCGCAAGCCGCGATCACGTCCCGCATCAAGATCATGGCGGACATGGACATCTCCGAGAAACGCGCCCCGCAGGACGGCCGCATCTCGGCGACCATCGAAGGCAAGCCGTATGACTTCCGCGTGTCCACCCTGCCGGCGGTCTACGGCGAGAAGATCGTCATGCGCGTCTTGGACAAGTCCAACATCTCGGTCGGCCTGCACAAGCTCGGCCTGCTGCCGTATACATTTGAAATGTTCGAGTCGATGATCCAGCGCACTTACGGGATTATTCTGGTCACCGGGCCGACGGGTTCAGGCAAGTCCACCACGCTTTACTCGGTGCTGGCGAAGCTGAACTCCGGCGAAAAGAATATCTTAACCATTGAAGACCCGGTCGAATACGAGCTGTCCGGGATTACCCAAAGCATGGTCAACAACCGGGCTGGCATGACGTTTGCGGCGGGCCTGCGCTCGATGCTCCGGCAGGACCCGAACATCATTATGGTCGGCGAGATGCGCGACCAGGAAACCGCCATGATCGCGATTGAAGCCGCGCTCACGGGCCACTTAGTGCTGTCTACGCTGCACACAAACGACGCCCCCGGCGCGGTCGCCCGGCTTCTCGACATGGGCGTCGAAAGCTTCCTGATTGCCTCGTCTATTGCGGGCGTTCTCGCCCAGCGGCTGCTGCGGACGGTCTGCATCAAGTGCAAAGAGCCGTATTCGCCGCCGAAGGACGCGATCAAGCGCCTCGGCATGAACCTCGACATTTTAGACAAAAGTGAAGTGACGTTCTACCGGGGCCGGGGCTGCGACACCTGCAAAGGCACCGGCTACAAAGGCCGTGTCGGGGTGTACGAGCTGATGCCTGTCACCGACAAAGTGCGGGAATTGATCCTGGCCCGCGCGTCGTCGTATGCCATCCGGGAAGCGGCGGTTGAGGCGGGCATGAGAACGCTCAAAGACGACGCGATGGAAAAGATTTTGCTCGGCATGACGACATTGGAAGAATCGCTGCGCGTGATTTACGCGGGGTAGAAGAATAGGCGGCGACGTTGGAACCATGCGTTTTCAGACCATGCGCTAAAACGCACGGCTAGACGGCGCGGACGCCACAAAACACCGCTTCGCGGGGTTAAGAAAGATTTGTCCCAGTGCCGCGCCTTCCAGGTCTGCCCTCTTGCGGCATCCTGCCTCAGAGCCGGGTAGCCAGTGCTGACCATTGCAGAAGCGGCACTTCGTAGCGTCTTCGCTGTGTAGCCGTGCAATTTATTGCATGGTCTGAAAACACATGGTCCTGTCTGTGATCGAAACAAAAACCCCTATGACAGCATTGATGGAACAGCCGAAAAAAGCAAGTGCAGATACGTTGGAAGACATTCTGAGCGGCGCAGGCGAGCTTGCCGCCCTGCCGCAGATTGTCATGCGGGTCATTGACATGACCGCCGACCCGAAGGCCACGCCCGCCGACCTGGAGCGGGTGATCGGCATGGACCAGGCGCTGGCGGCCCGGCTGCTTGCGCTCGCGAACTCGTCTTATTACGGCCTGCCGCGCCGGATTTCCAGCCTGCGCGAAGCCGTCGTCTTTCTCGGCTTTAAGACGCTCCGCAACATGGCGATGACGATTACGACATTTAACCTCTTTCTGGGACGCTCGGACGCCGAATCGCTCGTGCGCCGGGAAGTCTGGCGGCACTCGGTGGACGCGGCTCAGTGCGCCAAAGCCATCACCAGCCTGCTGCCGGCGGCGACTCAGGAGGAAGTCGGCGCAGATCAGGCGTACACCGGGGCGCTGCTGCACGACATCGGCAAGATGGCGCTCGATACCAGCCGGCACGCCTTGTTTACCGCGCTTGTCGGCATGGCGGGCGTCAAAGGGGTCCGCTACTCGCTGTTAGAGCCGCAGGCGCTGCCGTTCGGCCACGGGGAGATCGGCGGGGCGCTGGCGGGCCGCTGGAACCTGCCGCCGATGCTCTGCGAAGCGATTGCCTTCCACCACACGCCCCGCGCGGCGGAGCTGAACCCGAAGCTGACGGCGACAGTGTGTTTGGCGAACGAAATCGCGCATTTTCTCCAAGACCTGTCCCCGGAGACTGAGTTCACGGCGCTGCAAAGCGCCTGCGCCGAGGCGGTTATTCCCCTGCGGGTGAGTGAAATGGGGCTGGCTGGGCTGGCGCGGGCCTGCCGGGCGGAGCTTGATAAAGGCCTCAGCGGCCTCGCGTTTTAGCACAACGCACAGACGAACAAAATAAGTGGGCGAACACAATTAGGAGGGCGAACACAAGGTTCGCCCCTACAGGTAAAAATGAGTCGGGTAATAATGTAGGGCGCGAACCTTGTGTTCGCCCTTCTGCTACCCGGATGATTATTCAGGAATAACTTCCATGATTCAAAACAACGAAGATTTGCTGCCGCTCGGCAGTGTGAGCACGCAAAGCATTTATTCCCATGCCCCGATACCGTCGGCGCATGACACGCCGGACGACTTCGGCGACTTTTCGGCGCGGGTGGCCGAGACCTTCGACAGCGTGGACCTGCTGATCGCCGCGCGGGCCGAAGCCGAGGAAGCCGAAGCCCGCGCGAAAGCCGCCGGGGAAACCCTGCTTCCCTTTGCCCAAAAGGGCTACCAGGCAAAGCCAGCAGTGGACATTTCCGCCGGCACCGGCGGCAAGCTCAGCAGTCTGCTTCAAAGCCTCTCGCCGGGCGGCGTCGGGGCAGACGCCGAATCGCCGGCGGCGCTGAACATGGGCGGGATGGGCGGCAGCGGCCTTGCGGCGCTCAGCGATGCGTCGGGCATTCAGACTTCGCTGTCGGCCCGCGACTTCCTGAGCGGCGCGGGTGATGGGGCAAGTTTCGACGAGAACGCCTCGCGCACGGTAATCGGCGGCGAAACGCGGGCGCTGGCCGATGTCCACATTGACGAGCTGCTGAAGCTGACCGTCGAATCGGGCGCGTCCGACCTGCACCTTTCAGTGGGACTGCCGCCGATGGTCCGCAAAGACGGCAAGCTCGTGCCGCTGCCCTTTGAAAAGGCGGATGAGCGCAGCACCCAGCGGATTATCTTTGACATTCTAGACGAGTCGCAGATTACGAAGTTCGAGCGCACCCACGAGCTGGACTTCTCGCACGGCGTCAAGGGCGCGGGCCGGTTCCGTTTCAACGTCTACCGCCAGCGGTCGTCGGTCGGCGGCGCGATGCGGGTCATCCCGAACGTCGTGCCGAGCATGGAGCAGCTCAAGCTCCCCGCCGTCTGCCGGTCGTTTACCCAGAAGCATTCCGGGCTGGTTTTGGTGACCGGGCCGACGGGATCGGGCAAATCCACGACCATCGCGTCCCTGATTGACATCATCAACTCGGAGCGGGAAGCCCATATCCTGACGATTGAGGACCCGATTGAGTACCTGCACTCGCACAAAAAGAGCATGGTCAACCAGCGCGAGCTTGGCACGGACACCGATTCGTTCACCAATGCCCTGCGGGCATCGCTCCGCGAAGACCCCGACGTGATTCTCGTCGGCGAAATGCGGGATTTAGAGACAATCGCCGCCGCGATCACGCTGGCCGAAACTGGCCACCTCGTCTTTGCGACCCTGCACACCCGCTCGGCCCCAGCGACGATTGACCGCATTGTGGACGTCTTCCCCGCTCACCAGCAGGAGCAAATCCGCATTCAGCTCTCGACCTCCATTGAAGCCGTCGTCGCCCAGCAGCTTCTGCCGAAGATCGGCGGCGGGCGCGTCGCCGCGATTGAAATCATGGTGGCGACGAGCGCCCTCCGCAACCTCATCCGGGAAGGCAAATCGTACCAGATCTACTCGGTCATCGAGACCGGCCACCAGTACGGAATGCAGGCGATGGACCGCGTTCTCGCCGACCTGCACCGAAACGGCACCGTGACCTTCGACGAAGCCGCCTCCCGCGCCATTGACCGCGAAAACTTCCAGCGGCTCGTCAAGGGGTACTAATTCAGGATACGATGGCCTGCCGCTCGATGTCGTCAAGCGCTTCATACAGGTCGTTCGGTGCCCCCTGCGCGTGTTCCTCGCCGCCCCGGAGCGCCTCGTACAGCTTCGCCGCCGCAACCGCGCCGATACTCGGACCGACAGCGTAGATCCAAACGTGGTACAGAGCCGCGCCGCCCGCAAAAAGCGCAGGGCCGAGAGAACGCGCCGGGTTCATCGAGCCGCCGGTGAGCGGGCCGCCGATCAGCACGTCCAGCACGACCGTGAAACCGATTGCCAGCCCCGGCACCGCGCCGTTTGCCCGCTTGTCGGTGGCGACGGCGATGATGACAAGCATCAGAAAGAACGTCAGCACGGCTTCGACGACAACCGCGTGGGGCGAGCTTACGGCGGGAACATGCGTCCCATGTCCCGCGCCCAGCAGCAGCGCGGCCACTCCTGCTGCCGCGATCGCGCCGAGGAGCTGTGCCGCGACATAGGGCAGGACATACCGCCAGGGAAAGCGGCCGGCGGCAGCAAAGCCCAGCGTGACCGCAGGATTGAAATGCGCGGCAGAAATGTGTCCGAGCGCGTAGATCATGGCAAGCACAGCCAGCCCGGAGACCCAGGCCGCCGCCATGAGGCTGCCGTCGCCGCCCGCAAGGTGCCTCCCCCCGGACAAAGCGACCGGCGCAAAGACAATCCCGAATGTCCCAATCCCTTCCGCGAGATACCGGCGCGGCATGGTATTCAGCATGGGTCAGCAGCACCCCGCCGGCCCGCAGCCGCAGCCGGTGTCTGTCCCTGGCACCATCGGCAGGCAGGACTCTTTGGCGAGGCAGTCGGTATGCTTTGCAGCAAGGGTCAGCACGACGGCGGCGTCTGTGACTGCGTATCGGGCCACAGGATACTGGGAAAGAGCCGTGTCTTCGTACTCAATCTCTATGTTTAAGCCATTCCTGGCGGGCAGGACGCCTTTGGCTTGCGCCAGTCCCAGCACCCCAGCCATTTTGCCCGCCCGCAGGCGATGATCGGTGTCGCTGCCGAGCCACGCCTGAAGCTGGCAGGTCTGAACCGAGTGGAGCTTGCCGCCGCAGTTGATGTTTTTGGTGACATGGCCGGCTTCGGTGATATGGAACGAGACCGGGAAAGCGCTGTCGCCGGGCAAAACGAGATGGAATTGCTTGTCCGAATGGGATTGCAGCAGAGAGGTAAACTGGCTGAGTTTCACCGGGTGTTTCTTTCATCAAGTTGTTCGCAGTAGTCGCCGCTCTTGACATCGGCGATGGACCGACTGAAATAGGCGGCAAGCTGGACGACGGTTTCTTTGCGGATGCCGCAGATCATGTTCTTGCCGCGCCGCTCCATGGTGATCAGCCCGGCGAGGCGCAGCTCTTTGAGATGGAACGAGACCGAAGATGGGATTTTGTCGGTGCCCAACACCTGGCAGCAGACCTCGCCCACAGTCGGCCCGGAAACAGGGCGCACATCGCCGGTCTCCTCCACCGCGACGGGGCAGCAGCAGGAACACAAAAAGTCGAAGATGCGGAGCCGGGTCGGGTCGCCCAGCGCCTTGAACATCGCGGGAAGATCAAGCTCTTCGCTCATCACTATTCGTCATTTCTTTGCTTGTAGAATTGTTAAAATAATTGTAGCATGAGGGTTCCGCCGGTGTCAAGCTTGTTCACTTGAGTCAAAAAATGCAGGATAAGCAGGCGTGCAAAGAGAATGACGTCTTATGATTTACCATTGTGACCGCTGCCAGGCTGTTCTGCCGGGCGGCGTTACCCTCTGCCCGCGCTGCGGACGGCAGTTCGAGCAGGCGGTGCCGACCGACACGCCGGCACAAAGCGCAGAGATGTCGATGGACGCTTTGCTGCGGCGATCCGCAAGCGGAGCCGGCGGCTTCGCGCCGGGCGGCAGTCCCGCCATCGGCGCTGGACAAATAAAGGGACCAGGGAAGCGTCAAATTCCGGTTTGGGCGCGGGTGGCAGCAGGCGTCTCAGCCGCCGTTCTGCTGCTGACCATTGTTGGCTGGGGCGCGAGCGCCCTGTGGAAGCAGGGGCGCGGCGGGGAAATGGAATACCGGGAACATAACCTCGCCGGGAACGCGGCGTCAGAGCGGGGCGAGTTTGCAAAGGCCGACGACGAATACGGGCAGATGATCGCGCTCCGGCCCCGCCGGGCAAGCGGCTACCTGCTGCGGGCTATCAACGAAGCACAGGAAGGGCAGCCGCAGGCGGCGATTGGCGACAACACAGCGGCGCTTGCCCTCACACAGGAGCCGGAAACGCGGGGCGATTTGTTCTACAACCGCGCGGAGTCCTACGGCAAGCAGGGCAAGTTCGGGCGGGCCATCGCCGACTACACCCAGGCCAATGCCGAGTATCTGCGGGAGCGCGACCCGCGCCTGACGTCCGGCATTCCCGACCGCCGGGAAGGGGTCTACAGCCTGCGGGCCGATGCCTACTGGCAGCGCAAGCAGTACGCGCTCTCCATCAAAGACAGCAAAGCCGCGATTGCGCTGGGTCCTGTCCATCCCGACGATTACGGGGTGCAGGCGAAAGCTGAAGCGGCGCTGGGACAGGACACGGCGGCGCAGGCAGACTTTGCCCGCGCCCTGCGCCTGGACCCGGCGTACCTAGACGGCTACATCGGCCTGGCAAATCTCGCAGAAAAGCGTCACCAGTACGCACAGGCGGCGTCCGTCTACCAAAAAGCCGTCTTGGCCGCGCCGGGCAACGCACAGTTTTGGGGCAGCTTAGGCTGGTTCCAATACGAGTCGGGGCAGAACGCGCAGGCGGTGGCAAGCGACCGGCACGCGCAGAGCCTGGACCCCGGCCAGGCTTGGGTGGCTTACAACTTGGGGCTGACCTACGCGGTGATGGGCCGAAGCGCGGAAGCACAGGCGGCTTACGCGGACGCCCAGGCGAACGGCGCAGCGGCAGACCAAAAAGCGGGGCTGGCCGACCTCCGCAATGCGCTCAGGAAGCAGCCGGGGTCGGCCACCCTGCGCCTTGCGCTCGCCCAGGTGCAGCGCGGCAGTACCCACGGACCACGCCTAGCCCGTGCGGGGCCTCCGGCTCCCGCGCCTGTTTTCAGCGCCCCCCCGGCGCCTCCGGCACGATTCGCCGCGCTGCTTGCGCCTGAGTTCGTGCTGGCGGACGGTTACGCGGTTCAGCCGCCGGCGGGCTACACGCTGACGCAGCGGCGGGAAGTGACGCTGTCGAGCGGCAGCACCGTTTACTCCTGGTCGGGGCCGCGCCGGGCCGACGGCACGGCGGCGATGCTGGAAGTGTCGGTCGGGCGCGATGACGGCTCGCTGGCGGCTCATTCCACGCAGCTGCAGGTGACGCAGGACGCACTCACCGACATGGCAAGCAACCACACGAACCTGCGGTTATCGGCGGTGTCTGCGGTCACACTCGGCGGCGCGTCGTTTGACTGGGGCGACTGGGATGGGATTGGACTGCGGACCGGCAAAGAATACAAAGGCCGCGAATACTGGTCGGTCACGCCGTCGCACCTTCTGCATTTAACCAGCCACGATGCGTTTCCCTACAGCCGGGCCACCCTGCCGCTTCTGAACGCTTCTTTGCAAACATTTCGGCGGCGCGAGTAGACTTAGCCGTGCATCCTGAACGGCCCGCCGTGCGGCTCCGGGGCAAGCTGTGGGCGCGAGGAATCGGAGACGACTTCGTGCATTTCCAGGACATTCGGCTGCGGGTAAGCGTCGCGCGGCAGTGTTCCCGACTGGGCGTGACCTTTCGTAAAGGCGTCGGAGCGCACCCAGTTTAGAAAGTCTTCGCGGCTGTTCCAGAGCGTCAGCACGACATAAGGGTCGCCTTCGTTTGCAGGCCGCAGAACTTGATTGGAAACAAAGCCCGGCATTCCGTCTACCAAGCCCGCCCGGTCCCGAAAGGCCGCTTCAAACGCTTCGGCGTATTCCGGCTTGACATAAATTCGGTTGGCAACTGTGATCACTATGTTTTCTCCTTGATTGCAACTTCTTCTGCATTGTACCCATTATGCCGCCGCGAGGCGGGGCAGCACGGCGCCTGCACCGGCCCCGTCAATTCCGAGAAAGCCGTGTTCCGCTGTTATCGAAGCCATGAGAGAAGCCGACCCCGGTTTATGTCAACGGATTTCTTAGGAAACATTTGTAACCTTGAATCTATCTAATTGTGAGAAAACCATGAAAAGCTGGTGTATACTAGAGTGTTACAAAGATTGCCCAATGCGGCAAACCGTAGAAAGGTTCTCCTCATGTCTGATTCTCTCGATAAGACAACTTTCGACAAATCTCATCCGCTCGATTTCATGCGTGATGCCGTCAGCCGGCGCACGTTCCTGACCCGCATGGGTGCGGCCGGTCTCGGCACGGCGGCAGCGGCGCTGATCGCCGGCTGCGGCGGCAGCAGCAATGGCGGCAGCAGCCCGAACCCCGGCGCCGGCCTGACCTCGTTCGCCGACCAGGCGAACTTTCCGAACATCCCCGGTGCCAATGAGAACGTCGTCGTTCTGAACTACGCTTTGACCCTGGAAACCCTGGAAGCCGACATCTACCGCCAGGCCCTGAACATCGCCGCCGGCAAGCCCCTCACGACGCCGCTGCCGGCGGACGGCGGTCTGTCCTACACGCAGGCGGTGCCGAATGGCGCGTTCCCGGATGCTACCCTTGCTCCGATCGCCTTTCTGTACCTTCAGCAGTATGCGGCGGTCGAAGCCGCCCACCGCGACTTCCTGCGGGCCGCCATCACGGGGGCGGGCGCAACCCCGGTTCCCGCGAACCCGAACGGCTACAGCGTCGCCCCGTTTGCCGGCACCGACCTGTACAGCATCACGAAGCTGATCCGCACGGTCGAAGAAACCGGCGTCACAGCCTACCTCGGCGCGGCGGGCTTCCTGACCAATCCCGCTTTTGTCCAGATCGCCTCCAGCATCTACAGCACGGAAGCGCGGCACTCGGCGGGCGTCAACTACACGCTCGGCCTGCCCACCGGCCCGACCGGCGATATTGCAGGCAGCAAACAGCCCGCCACGGATGTTGCGGCGAACGAGTTTGAGTTTGCACTGACGCCGAAAGCCGTCCTCGCCGCCGTCAAGCAGTTCTTCCTTTAAACCCGGCAGAACGCCGTCAAATTACGAAAGGTATTATTTATCATGCCAACAACGCATGTGACACTGTATTTTACTGCCGATCCGAAAATCACCGGAACGACCTCGGTTGCCATTCCGGCCGGACCGTTTGCCTCACCGACCTCCGCGACTGTCCCGGACATTAAGGTCCTGAACTTTGCGCTGGCCCTGGAAACCCTGGAAGCCCGACTCTACAAAGATGCCCTGGCCCGTCTGACCACCGGCGGCACGGACATGTTCGGTAAGACGATTACCGGCCTGAACGTCACCGGCGCGGATGTGACTTACCTGACCACCTTCGGCACCATCGAAGCCGAGCACCAGAAATTTCTGGAAGGTCAGCTTGGCGGCAACTGGGCTGTCACTGCCGGTGCGAAGTTTGACTTCGGGTTTGCTGACAGCAACAACTTCGGCACCCCGCCGCTTACTCGTCTTCAGACGGTCCAGCTTGTCTACGCCGCAGAGCAGACCGGCGTCTCGGCCTACCTCGGCGGCGCAGGCCCCGGCGGCCTGACCCCCGGCGGCACATACCTGGGCATCGCGGCGTCCATCCTCGGCACGGAAGCCCGTCATACCACAACGGTTGCGATCCTGCTGAACAGCCCGCTGTTCAACCAGACCCCGAAGCTTGCGACCGCGCCTCTGGTCTACCCAGTGGTTGACACCGGTACGGCCAACGGCCAGGGTTTAGACACCGCGCTCGCCCAGGACGCTATTCTCTACTTGGGTGGCTCAGTCGCTAAAGACACAACCGTGAAGGGTGACGGCGTCATTAACGGGATTTCCGGCCCCAAGGGCTTTGTCTTCATTTAGTTGGTGAAATAAACTGAAACAACCGTGCCCGTTCTGCTCTTTAAGAGTAGGGCGGGTATTTTTGTGTCTTTGCACGATTTGTACACAGCAATTTTCGAGTTGTTCTGATTGGGATTGTTCAAGAAAATAAATTGCAAAAATTTTTAAATAAAGCAGATTTCTTAACATGGGCTTAACAATTATGTGATATAATGTGTGTGTTCAGGATTACACATCAAAAGTTGGTGCAGTAACATTTCAACCGTGTTCAAGGATTCGCCAACACGAAGTTCAAGGAGAATTATCATGTCACGTCTCTCTCGAAACATTGCTGTCAAGGCAAACTCATTCTCGCCATTCTCGCCGCGTTGACCTTTGTAGGGCTGGTCTCGCCATCTGCTCACGCCCTCGGCTTCACGGGTTATAGCTCAACCTACAGAAGTCCTTTCGGGTTTCCGAACAAGACTTTCGGAAAGTTTAGCCCAACCTCCGTGGTATTCCAGGGAGAAGAGTTTGTCTTCTTTGTGGGCCAAGATAACAATGTGTACTGCGGTACGTACAATGGTTCAGTTTGGTACGTCTATTCTCCTTTATCTGGAGTTTCGACCTACACCAAATCTCCAGTCAGTGCCGTTGTCTACGCTGGAAAGCTATGGGTCTTCGTAACAGGCACTGATGGTCACATTCGTTACGTGACCTATGACAGCCAACTTCATATCTCGGATTATACTGTTGTTCCTAACAATGGTACAACAGGTTACTACCTTCCCGCAGGAGTGGTTCAGTACAACAACCTTCTCTACATGTTCCTAACTGGTACTGATAGCCATATTAGTTATCAGACCTACAATGCAACTACGGGGTCTTGGTCTGGCTACACATCTGTTCCAAACGGTGGATCAACCTTAACAAGCGTAACACCTGTAGTCGCGGGTAACTACCTTGATCTGTTTCTGGTTGGCACGAATGGTCATCCCTACCTCACGATCTTCAACCAAACAACCTGGAGCGGTTACTCTCCTGTTCAACCGGACAACGGAGTTACATATGCTTCGGTCTCGGCTGCTTTTTTTGAGAACCAAGTTTTCTTGTTCTTGACCGGTACTAACGGTCACATCTATTACAACTCGACCTATGACCAGTCCTTCAACCCTAACGCTCCTTGGACTGGCTATACTGAGGTGCCTAATGGTGGTGTTACTTCTACCAATAGCAGCGTAGGCTTAACCGTTTTTGCCAACCCGCAGACACAAACTGCACCAACCCTGGATATGACATTCATGGATTCTGGTGGCAATGTTTTTGTAACCAGTGGCCAATAGTCGCCATTTACACTACCTGAACCGGATGAAAGCCAGCATCTTTATACAATATGCTGGCTTTCGTTTTGCTGATCTTCCTACTTAACTTCACATCATTTGCATATTCATAGTGTTTTTTGTGCCGCCCCCGGTCCTCGGACCTAGCATTAAAATGCCAATTCATTGTTGCATAAAAGTATGCCTGCGGCATTACTGCGTATCGAAGCGACTGAAGAGAAGAATGATGAGAAGACTTCGTGTGTGTGTTCTGTTCCGCTTCTATTTCCTAGTCGCCTCGATACGCAGTGATGCCGCAGGCATACTTTCATTCAACAATAGACCGGCACTGAAAGTGCCGGTTTTGTATTCTCAAACGCCTCAAAAACGTATGTCAAGAAGTGTAATCAAGTTTACTTGTTTTTAGCGCATTTTTCATGTATAATGGAAAAACCGAAAAGGAACCCTTGTTCGGCTTTCCCGCGTCTGCAAAGCCTTGGAACGGTCCCGGCTTGCGCGACGCGCCCTGTCTACAGTCTTTGTCCCTAGAAAAGGAACTTCTCCCATGTCCTATGACTTTCTGCAAGATGCGGTCAGCCGGCGTGTCTTCCTGGCCCGCATGAGCGCCGCCGGGCTTGGCACCGCCGCTGCCGCGCTGCTCGCCGGCTGCGGCGGCAGCAGCAACAACGGCGGCAGCAGCCCGAACCCCGGTGCCGGCCTGACCTCGTTTGCCGACCAGACGAACTTTCCGAACATCCCCGGCCCGAACGAGAATGTCGTTGTCCTGAATTTCGCGCTGACCCTGGAACTTCTGGAAGGTGACTTGTACCGCCAGGCGCTGAATATCGCCGCCGGCCAGCCGATCACCGCGCCCCTGCCTGCGAACAACGCAAGCGCCTATACCCTGGCCGTTTCCCCCGGCACGCTGACTGCCCAGCAGGCGGCGGCGGGCTTCCTGTATTTGCAGCAGTTTGCGTATGTCGAAGCGGCGCACGGCCTCTTCCTGACAACGTTTATCCCGACCCTCGGCGGCACGCCCGTCCCGCCAAACCCGAAGGGCTATTCTGCCGCAGCGGCGGGCCTCGTCCCCGGCGCGTCCCTGTCAACGATCCTAAAAGTCATCCTGACGGCGGAAGAAACCGGCGTTTCGGCCTACCTCGGTTCGGCGGGCTTCCTGACAAACCCGATGCTGGTTGAAGCGGCTTCCTCGATCTACTCGACGGAGTCCCGGCATTCGGCGGTCATCAACCTGACGCTGGGCAATATTTCCGCCGATGCGACCGCCGCGCCTGGCCCGTACAATGCAACCGGCGGCGTCCAGCCGACTGGGGGCGTCAAGATTCCAGCCACCTTCCTGAACGGCTCAACCGCCGTGTATCCGGGAACTGCCGAGTTTGCACTGACGCCGAAACAGGTTCTGGCAAAGGTCCAGCCGTTCTTTATCAGCTAATTCTAGAGAGGCCCTTTTTCCATGAGTGATAAAATTCTTTCCGGTGCCGCTTTGGCCGCCGCAGGAGTCGCCGCCGCCGGCCTTCTGTCCGCCCGCAGCGCCCAGGCAGCCTCCGCGCCCACGACCCATGTGACATTCTATGCCACTACGCCCCCTCCAGGGGTTACGACAAACGTCGTTCAGATCCCCGGCACGGGCGATACCCTGATCCTGAACTTTGCCCTGTTTGTGGAAACCCTGGAAGCCGCCCGGTATATCCAGTCCATCGCCCGCCTCGGCAGCGGCGGCACCGACCAGTTCGGCAACCCGATTATCGGCCTGAACGTCGGACCCGGCAACACCACCAACAACCTGGATGTTCTGCTGGTCACGGGCTTTGCCCAGACGGAAATGCAGCAGCGGGACATTCTCGCGACCACGCTGTACGGCAGCCCCAGCGCAAACCCGTTCCTGGACACGACGAAATACTTGTACGACTTCGGCATCAATAACCTTCAGCGTTCGGATGTCGTCGCAAACTTGTCCGTCGCCGAGACCATTGGTGTTGCGGCGTATCTCGGCGGCTCCGGCCTGCTGTCCATCAAGTCGCCGGCCCTCGTCTTGATGTCGGCGGCGTCGTTCCTCGGCGTCGAAGCCCGCCACGCCGCGTCCCTGGCCTATGTCGTGAACGCGATGGCCGGAACTCAGGTTCTTCATACTGCGCCATTAACCACGGACATACCGAACAGCATCGGCATCACGGGCGGCGATATGCCGCTGACCGCCGACCAAATCCTGTACGCGCAGGGTACAGTCGCTGCCGGCCTGCTGCCAGCCGCTTTTGCCGGCAAGACGCCGGCGATCACCGGTCCGAACGGCTTTGTGTACCGGCCAAACATTGCCGCGACACCCGGCTAAACGCAAAATCAACGCCCGGCCTGCTCGTTCAAGAGCAGGCCGGGCTTTTTTGTTTAACTCTGCCCCGATTGTTTGCATAATAGCAAAAATGCCTGGGAGTCACTGCGATATGTTTGACAAAGTTGCGAATGCCTTTATTGAGGCGCTGTGGACGCTGGAAGAAACAAAAGACGCCGGGCCACTCACCGCGCTGTACGCGGAGAATGCGTCGGTGGGTAATCTCCTTGCGCCGGACCAGTACCAGGGACCGGACGGGGCGAAGACGTTCTGGACCGAGTACCGAGGATCGTTTGAGACCGCGAAGTCGAAGTTTCGGAACGTGATTGCGTCGGAAGGCCACGCGGCGCTGGAATGGACCACCGAAGGCACAAGCTTCAACGGCTCGCCGCTGTCGTATTCCGGCGTCACGATTTTAGAGATCGAAGGCGAGAAAGTGACGCGGTCCTGCGCCTACTTCGACCCGTCCGGGCTGGGCCGGCAGATGGGCGTGAAGTAGAGGGCCTGTAAAAACCGGCACTGAAAGTGCCGGTGCATCTTGCTCCGGCAATCCTACCATGACCGAAAACGATGAACTGCTCCTTTTGCGTGCCTTGCTGCGGGCCTCGGATTATGGGGCGCTGCTGTCAGACTCCGCCCGGACCGACCGGCTCTGCAACCGGCGGTTCTGCGAGATGTTCGGCATGGACAGCATCGAGACCCTGAACACCCGGCCCAATTATGTCCGCAACGAGCTTGCGCCACGCCTCAAAGACGGCGCGGGGTTTATTGCGACCCTGGAAGCCGTGTATGCCGATCCCCAGCGGACACTGGAAGATGAAGTGGAAATCATGCTGCCGAAGCACCGGCTCCTGCGCCGCTATACTTCGCCGGTGCTGGATGACGACGGCAGCGTCATCGGACGGCTTTGGACGTTTCTCGACATCACCCGGACGCGCGGCATGGAAGACAAAGTCCGGGCGCAGGCCGCCCAGCTTAAAGAGCAGTCCCGGCAGCTCGCGTCGGCGCTGAGAAGCGTCACGGGCCGCTTAGACAAGGCCGAAAACACGCTCTCGCTGACCCAGCAGCAGTTGTTCGAGACCGAAAAGCTCTCGGCGGTCGGCCTGCTCGCGGCATCGGTCGCCCACGACATCCGCAACCTCCTGACGCCGCTGACGATTGAAGTCTCGCTGGCGGACCAGGACGACCCGGCGCTGCGGGCTGAGTCGCTTTCCGCCATGCGCCGGCAGATTGACGGTTTGGCGCTTCTGACCCACCGCCTGCTCGCCCTCGCGAAGCCCGATTTAATCGAGCGCGGCCCGACCGACCTGGCGGAGCTGACGGCTCAAATCCTGCGCCTCGTTCGCCCGCAGGCGCTGCTGGAGAATGTCGCGATTGTCTGCACGGCGTCCCCGCGCCTGCCGGTTGTTTTCGCCGACCCGGTGCAGATAGAGCAGGTGCTGGTGAACTTGATTTTGAACGCCGTGCAGGCCATGCGGGCTACCGGCGGCGGGACGCTGTCGGTGACGCTGGATTCCTGCAAGCTTGCGGGCAGAGAAGGCGCACGGGTCCGAATCGGGGACACCGGCCCCGGCATCACGCCGCAGAACAAGAAGCGCCTTTTCGACCCCTTCTTCACGACCCGGCCCGACGGCGCAGGGCTGGGCTTGTTTTCCTGCCGCCGGATCGCCGAAGCGCACGGCGGCGCGATTACGGTCCGCAGCCGCCCTGGCGCGACCCAGTTCACCCTGACGCTGCCAGGAATTCCGGACGGCCTGCTTTAGACCCCATGCTCTGCCCGGATGGCAGCCAGCAGGCCGTCCGCCGCTGCGCCTACCAGCGCATACGTCTCCGCAAAATCGCCGGTGAAATACGGGTCGGGGACTTCGCGGTGCGGCAGATGGGGCGCGTACTCTAAAAAAGGCCGTACTACGGCCCGGCCTGTTCCCAGCGCACGGACATTCACGAGATTTTGGTCGTCCATCGTCAGCACATAATCAAACATCTCCAAATCACGCGGCGTCACCAGGCGGGCTGCGTGCGTGTAGACGATCTGCCGCTCCTTCAAGAGCGCCCGTGTCCCCCGGTGGGGCGGCTGCCCGACATGCCAGTCCCCGGTTCCCGCTGAGTCGGCCTCAATTACCTTTTCCAGCCCTGCCGCCTTGACCTTGTGAGCAAACACCGCCTCCGCCATCGGCGACCGGCAGATGTTGCCGAGACAGACAAATAAAACCCGCACCATAACTTTTTCTCCCGCCACTTGCAAAACAAAGCCAAGTTCGGTATTCAGTGCCGCAAGTCCTGCCTCTGAGACCGCTCAACCTGGATCAGTGAAGATTTTGACACGCCTGCCCGGCGGTTTTGGCTGGGCCATCTGCTAGAATTGTGTTATAATATAACAACGCGGCTTTAACGGAGGATTACCCATGTCTCCCTTAGCGACAGTCGCATCACTGATTGCCGTCATTTTGTTTTCCCTGTTGACTTCTTATGGCCGCATCCGCTGGTTCGGCAGAAAGTTTCATCAGACGATCATTGTCGTTGAAGCGGTCGGAAGCGTGAGTCTGGTTTTGTTGGTCAGCACAAATTGACAAGGCACAAAAACTTTTGAGTGCGCCGGAAGGAGAGATCGTATGATTTCGCGCCATTCTCTTACCCTTTTGCTTTCCATTCCTGTTCTCTCACATTGCTTCTCGGTCCCGGCACACGCCAAAGCCAGTCCCGAAGCGGCATTGACGGCGATTTATGCGGCCCGCGATGCTGCATTTCGCGGGAAAGATGTCGCGGGAGCGCTGGCCGGCTACAGCCCCTCCGTGCTGATTTACGACGCTCAGGGCAACCCTTCCACGGGAACCGCCGGGCCGCGTGCGGACTTGACCAAGCTGTTTGGGAGCGGCATTGCGTGGTCGTCGCCGCTGACGACGCTGGACGAGTTTACCTCCGATAAAACCGGCAAGGAAGCGACGGTCAAGGCCGTGCGGCATTTAACTGTCTCGTCAAAGGTGGCCGGGCTGGGAGTTTCGCAGACAGCGACCGTGGAAGAAGCGGTCCGGGACCACTGGGTCAACGGCACCACCGGTTGGCGCATCACGCAGGAGCGCCGCCTGACCCCGTCCACGCTGTATGCGCTATGCTTCGATGCCGTGGCGGCTCCGACCTCCAACAAGATTGTCGGGAAATGGGCGGGCTATGTGCCGTCGGACACCGGCGTCCAGGCGCTGATGACGATGCGGTTCCGGGAGAACGGCTTGGAAGCGGAAACACTCGTCTCGACCCGGCAGAACATCAGCCGGGAGTCAAACTACACGGCAGACAACGCTGTGCTGACTGAGACGATGACGCGCGGCATTGAGAACGGTCAGGTGCTGCACATTGCAGGCGATGTCAAAACCATCCACTACCGCTTTGAGGAGGGAATGCTGCTGCTGATCCTGCCCGGCACGACCAATGAGCTGCGCTTCACCCGCCAGCCGGATTAGGCCGCAATGCAACGGGTTTCCGCATAAGTATCGCAGCACTACAGATCGCCGCCTGATGGCTCGTCTTCCGCGTGTGACAGCCAGCGAGGCTATCCGTGCCATCCAGAAAGTCGGCTTTACGCTGTTCCGTTCCACGGCCCGAAAATCCCTCACCCGAAAGTGCTGAAAAACATCACAGACGATGCCGGCCTAACTGTTTCAGAGTTTATCGCCCTGCTGAAATAGGAGAGCGGCCATTCACGGTATACTAATACCGTCATGCCAACGCCCCCGCCTACCCATTCTACCCCTGACCGACATTTTGCCGCGCCGAACCCATTTCCCGGTGCGGGACACCGGCGGCTAGTCGCGCTGTCGCTGAATACCCACCTGCCGCCGCTGTCGGCGTTTACGCCGACCAAAGACATCCGCTACCATCCCCTCTTTCAAGGGCTGTTGTTTCCGTGGGTCTGGCGGGTCTGGACCCAGCGGCTGACAAAGGCCGGGCATTACTTTGTCGTGGCGACGCTCTTCTTTGCCGCCTTCAGCTCGGTCTCGCTCGACCAGCAGTTTTATGTTGCATTCACCTACGCGGCCGGGCTGTGGGCCGTGGCGTTTGCCGGAATGTGGCTCGGCAGGCCGCGCGTCTCGCTCACGGCGAGTTATGCCGAGCGGGTGCAGGCGGGCGAAACGCTGGCCGTAGATGTCACGGTGCAGGCGAAAGGGCGACGCGGGGTTGGGCTTTCGGTCCTGCCGGACCGGCTGCCGCCGGAGGTAGACGCCGTGAGCGAGGACGGCGCGGAGCTGCCGCTGCTGGCTCCGGGCGAGACGGCACAGATCTCTTTGGGGCTGCTCTGCAAGAAGCGCGGCGTGTTCCGGCTGCGCGGCTTCCGGGTGGAAACGGCGTTGCCGCTGGGGCTGATGGCCGCCCAGCAGGTGTTTTCAGCGCCGCGCACGCTTTGGGTGACGCCGCGCTTCACGCCGCTGGCCCGGTTTACGGCCCCGCGCGGGCGGCGTTACCAGCCGGGTGGGACGGCGTCGGCGTTCCAGCTTGGCGACTCCTATGAGTTTATCGGCAGCCGCGAGTACCGGGAAGGCGACCCGGTCCGGGCGATTGACTGGCGGGCGACGGCTCGCCTCAGCCGTCCGGTGGTCCGGGAGTACCGGGAAGAGTTCTTGCAGGTGGTCACGCTGATTTTAGACACGCACGCCCCGGCCCCGCCCGGCCTGCCGCCCCCGCCGTCGTTTGAGAGCGCCGTTTCGCTGACAGCGGCAATCTGTGAGTACTCGGCCCGCGCCGAGTTTGCGCTGGATGTTCTCGCCGCCGGCTCAGAGGTCCATACCCTGGCCGGGTTGGGGCTGGCCGGGCTGGACCCGGCGCTGGACCTGCTGGCCGAAGTCAAAGCCGACACGTGCGATGCCGGCGATACAGATTGGGAGCGGCTGGAAGAGAACCTAGCGGGCCGGATCGGACGAACGACGCTGATTGTCTGCGTGTTTTTGGACTGGGACAAAGCTCGGCAGGAGCTGGCGGATCGCCTGCGGGATACTGGCGCGGGCCTGAAAATACTGATTGTGCGGGACACGCCCCCCACCCTGCCGCCGGGCGAATGGCCGGTGCTGACCTCGGCTCAGATCGCGGCGGGCGTAGACGAGATTTAGAGGAAGCGAGAGGAGCCACGGATTGAAATCCGAGGCTAGAACAAAACAGTGTCGCGGCGACACAAGATATATAGTCTGGTTTTTCTTCCCGTGTCGCCGCGACACTGTTCAACTCAGCCTCGGAATTTATTCCGTGGCTATAACTCAGATGAGCCTCACCGAACCAAAACCAGCCTACCAGCGTCCGCCGTGGCCTGCCGCCGTCGCGGCGCTGCTGGCGTATACCGCGCTGGCTCTCAGCAGCCGGGCCTTTGTGCCGCTGCTGGGTCTCGGCATCGCGCTTCTGGCGTCGTATGCGTTCTCGGCGCGGTTCCCGAACGAGACACTGACCAAGTGGACGCTGCGGGCAATCGCGATGGGAACAGCCATTATCAGCTACCTTGTCGGTGCGACAAAAGATGACACTGCGTTCTTTGACGTCCGCTATCTCTACTCATTCGCGCTGATGTCTGCCGCTGAGCTGATGCTTCAATTCTGGCGGCGGGAGCCGACCGGCGGGGCGAGAGCGCCGTTTACGCTCTTTTTGTCGGCGATGGTCTTTCTTGTCGGATGCAACACGCTTGAGGAAACATCGCGCTATTTGTGGTTTCTTGCGCCGGTTTTCTTTTTGTTCTTCACACTCGCGCTGCCGGGCTTCCGGCAGCGTTCAAGTGCGTTCGGGGTGCGTCGGTATGCAGTGTGGCCGGCGCTGGCGGCGCTGCTGCTGGGCGGGCTGGCCCACGGGGCGGTCGCACGCTACAAAAACGAGCTGAACCTGCTGGGATCGCAGACGCTGCCGGGGCGGCGGACTTCGCCGAGCATGGGCATGAGCGGCCAGCCGATGCTCGGGTCGTCGTTCACCCTGCGGGACTCTTTGACACGGGTGCTGCGAATTGACAATCCCGGCAGCGACCCGTACCTGCGCGGCATGACCTTTGAGAGCTACACGAACCGAACTTGGGGACCGTCTTTAGAGCAGCGCGTCTTCCTCAATGTGGCACATCAGCCGAACCCGGCGGGGCCGAAAGCGCGTTATGTGCGGCTCGATGACGCCAGCGGCCTGCTGTTTGCACCGCTGGATTCGGCGGCGATTGTCGCGGAAGACGCGCACCCGCTCGAATGGGCGCCGCAAAGTGATGGGCCGCTGCGAACACCGGCGACCGATACTTCTACGCTGACTTACGTTGTAACGGCGGGCGCATCCGGGTTACTGGAGGCGGCGCCCACGGCGGCGGAGCTATCGCGGGACATGACTGTGCCGCCGGACATTGACAAGCGCGTAGTCGCCAAAGCGCAGGAGGTCACCTACGCGCAGAAAACGCCGGACGCCAAGATTACGGCAGTGGTGCGGTTCTTGCAGGCGAACAACTCCTACAGCCTGACCGTCAATCCGGGGCCGGGCGAGCCGGTTTCCAGCTTTATCTTGCAGCGCAAAGCCGCCCACTGTGAGTATTTCGCCTCTGCCGCCGTCCTCATGCTCCGGGCCGCCGGGGTGCCGACCCGTTATGTCAGCGGCTACTACGCCCATGAAGCGGAGGGCCGGAACATGCTGCTGGTGCGTCAGCGGGACGCCCACGCCTGGGCGGAAAGCTGGGTGTCCGGCACCGGCTGGGTGACGGTGGACGCGACGCCCGGCGGGGGCAGACCCGACGCGCTGGCCAGGCCGATCCCGCTGTACTGGCGCGTGTGGGAAGGATTGCAGGACCTGCTCGGCGCGGTCCGCGCCTGGGTGCTGACGGCGGGCTGGGGGCAGAAAGGCGCGGTCTTCCTCCTGCTGGTGCTTGGCCTGCTGATCCCGCAGGTGTACCGCTACTTCAAGAGCCGCCGGACGCGGACGCTCGGCTTCCGGTACGCAGAGCCGGATGCCGCGCTGCTCGCGCTGTCCACTCGCTTTGAGGCGCTGCTAGCCCGGCGCGGTGCTCCCGTGCCTGAAAATCGCACTTGGCCGGAGCATCTGCACACGGCAGAGATGGGCGGCGACGACACGCTGCGCGGCTTTGTGGAAAATTATAGCCGGGCGCGGTTCGGGCCGCTCCCCTCGCCCGCCGAGATTGCGCGGCTTGAGCAGAACTTACAGACTTTGGAGAAGAACTCTTGACCTTACTTGCTGAAGCCGCCGCCCCCGCCGCAATCGTTGAGCGCATCGAATCCAATCTCGCCTCAGTAATTCGCGGCAAATCCGAGTCTATTCGCTTGCTGCTGATCGCGCTGCTCGCCGGTGGACACACGCTTTTGGAAGACGTTCCCGGCACCGGCAAAACGACGCTTGCCAAATCGCTGGCCCGCTCGATGGACGGCATCTTCCGGCGCATTCAGTTCACGCCGGACCTGCTGCCCGCCGACATCACCGGGAGCAGCTTCTACAATCCGGGCGACGGCTCGTTCACGTTCCGCGAGGGGCCAGTGTTTGCCAATATCGTGCTGGCCGATGAGATCAACCGGACCTCCCCGCGCACCCAGTCCGCCCTGCTGGAAGTGATGAGCGAGGGCCAAGTCACAGTAGACGGCCTGCGGCGCGACCTCCCCCACCCATTCTTTGTCGTCGCCACCCAGAACCCGACCGACTTCCAGGGGACCTATCCCCTGCCCGAAGCCCAGCTTGATCGCTTCGCCGTGCGGATCACGCTCGGCTACCCGGACTTGTCGCACGAGCTTGAAATCCTCTACGGCCAAAACAAGCGGCACCCATTCGACAGCTTAGAGCCGGTTGTCACCGGCGCGGACATTGCTTCTCTGCAAGCCCAGGTCCGCGAAGTCACGGTAGATCAATCCCTCGCCGAATATATCCTGCGTCTGGTAGACTGGACCCGCCACGACCAGCGCATCCGGCTCGCGGTTTCCCCGCGCGGCTCGCTGATGCTGTTCCGCACGGCCCAGGCCCGCGCCCTCACCGAAGGCCGCACATATGTCCTGCCCGACGACATCCACGCCCTCGCCGTTCCCGTTCTGGCCCACCGCATGATGCTCGACACCAAGACCCGCTACGGCGGCCTCACGGGAACGCAGATGATTGAAGAAGCCCTCGAAGCAATTCCCGTCCCGCGCTGAATCCTTACTTTGCGCGGACGGCATGGTACAATTAAAGGAGACAGTACGATGGAGGATAATTATGGAAACACTAAGCAGAATGCCGAGACGCGCTTACCTTGCCGACATCGTTGCATTTGACGCCAATGACGTTCCGGTTATGTTGGTTGAAGTTAAGGCGCGGCAGGAAGAAAAAGTGTTCGACAAAGAGCAGCTTATGCAGAATCTCCAAGCGGCCCCAACCATTCCGTATGCCATGCTGGTTACTCTGCGCGACATTCAAATATTTGAGTGGAAGTCGCAGACACTTTCTTTGCTGCTGACGGAACCGACCGCAGACGTGCTTTCCATATACGACAGGGAGTTTGGCGAGAAAAACATCTACTATGACTACTTGACGACGCTCGTAGAAGCCTGGCTCCGCGATGTTGCCTTTCATTGGAAGTCCTTGACACCTCCTTTGTTAGAGCAGTTGAGCCGGTTAGGATTGGCCGAAAAACTTAGCCGTGGCATGACACGCCACGAACAGGACTTTTGAGCGTGATCTTGTACCTGGAAACAAACTTTGTAATCGGCGCTGCCCTCGGTCGCGACAAAAAGGCGGAGGCGCTACTTCAAGTTTCCTCTGCTGAGTTACAGATTGTTCTGCCTGGCGTCTGCATCATGGAAGCTTGGTCAGTATTTGAAGATGAGCGAAAACGGCGAAATGCCTTTCGGCAGACACTGGATCAGCAGATAAGCCAGTTGCAGCGCGACGAAACTTCACCTCATGCCAAAGCCCTCCTTCAACATTTACAGCAAGCATACGTTGAGAATAACGACCTGCTGAATGATGTTCAGAACCGCCTGCGCGATGTTTTGAGCAAACTCTCCGGGCTTCAGCCTGGGTTCTCGCCAGCGGACCTTTTACCTCTCACGCTAGTAGCGCTTCAGAACAGCCTTCCCGCCGGGCCAACGAAAGACCCGACCGACAACTTAATCCTTGCAATCATTCTGGCTCACGCCAGCGAGCATCCCGCAGACGAAAAGGTTTTTCTAAGCGGCAACATCAAAGATTTTCAAACTCCTGAAATTGAAGCCCTGCTGTCAACCGCCGGTATCACTCGCTATTTTTCTCGCACCGAAGATTTTCCAGGCTGGTTCAAGGCTCAACCTTCCACCGATTAACACAAAAGCAGAAAATGAAAGAAGTTTGGATATTCAACGGCAGCGAAAATATATTTCCCAGCGCAGTATTTGCGACACGCACTACAGCAGAGCAGTGGATACGGCAGTATAACCTCTCCGGGACACTCACACATTATCCGGTCGACATCAGCGTTTATGACTGGGTCATCAAAAAAGACTACTTCAAGCCAGAAAAAGAATATCAGTCAAGCCCCAGGTTCATACAGAGCTTCAGTTCTGCTTACATGGAGCATTACCATTATGAACATGGTGAACTGCCAGGAGAACGATCATGAAAATTATCCTCCTCAGCACAGCCGCATTCTCAATTGCAGGCGCAGTTGGCGGCTACTGGTATGAAGCAGTCAAGTTACGGCAAACTCACGCTCAGGGCTTCGCGCTGGCACTGACGGATTTCACCTTCGAGATTACGTACACAGTCGCCTTTGGCATAGCAGGCTGCCTCGCAGGGCTAATCGTTGGGCTGGCACGCTATCGGCTGACAGGCCCAAAGACTATGCCTTGACAATCACTGGCTGCCGACGCCGTAGACGCGCATCTTTAGGGTGTAGACGCTGTGGCTTGCGGTGATGAACAGGGTGTGGCGGCCTTCGCCGCCGAAGCAGAGGTTGCCGGTCCAGTCTTCAGGGATGGGCAGGTGCAGGATCTCCGCGCCGATGGGGTCGAAGACGGTGACGCCGTGGCCGGTGAGGTAGACGTTTCCCTCGCTGTCTATCGTCATGCCGTCGGAGCCGAGATGGCAGAAGAGGCGCTTGCCCGTGAGGCTGCCGTCGGGATGGACCGTGTAGGAATAGGTCTTGCTGTCGCCGATGTCGGCGACGTAGAGAGTTTTGCCGTCGGGCGTGCCGATGAGTCCGTTCGGCTGAACGAAGTCGTCGATGACGCGGATGAGCGTCTTGCCGCCGGGCGGCAGATAATACACGCCTTCAGTGTCCTGCTCCTTGTGGCCGTGCTGCCAGTAGGAGCGGACATAGAACGGGTCGGTGAGGTAGAGGCCGCCGTCGGGACGCACCCAGACATCGTTCGGGCCGCACAGCCGCTTGCCTTCGTAACCCGCGATGACGACCGTGGCGGTGCCGTCGGGGGCGATGCGCCAGAGGGCGTTATGTTCGTCGGAGCAGGTCCACAGATCGCCGTGGGCGTCAAAGCAGGTGCCGTTCGCCCGGCCGCAGCCTTGTTTGAATGTCGTAATCGTGCCGTCCGCCGCGTGCCACTTCAGGATGCGGTCGTTCGACTGATCGGTGAAGTAAATGTCGCCGTGCGCGTCGCAGGCCGGGCCTTCGGTGAACCCGAAGCCGCCGGCAGTCTTTTCGAGGTGCGCTCCCGGCGCGGCGAGTGTGTGGGTTGGTGTGGTGTCTTGCATAGCGTGCGCGTTGAGTGTAAGTAGGAAAGCGGTGGTTAGGACAAAGAAAAGACAGGCGGCTTGGGACAAGTCAGGCTCCATTCGCCGGCAGGAAGGCAACAAAGTGGGCACCCGCGCCAGGCTCGCCGATTTCGACAATGCCGCCCCGGTGAGCATCTACAATGCCCTTGACGATGCTGAGGCCGAGACCGAGGCCACGGGCGCGGGAGGTGAAGAACGGCGTGAAGATGCGCGGCTTGATGTAGGCAGGAATGCCGGGGCCGCTGTCCAGAAACTCGATTTTCAGATAAGCGCGGCCACGCGGCAGATCGGCTAAAGCATAGGCTTCGGCGGGATCAGCGCGGGATGTGCGGACTGTCAGCGTGCCGCCGTCCGGCTGGAACGACAGCGAGTTCTCGACAAGCTCCGAAAACGCCCGTTTTAGGCGGGGGCCGTCGGCATGGATCGGCGGCAGGTCCGGCGCAAGGTCCAAAGTCAGCGTGACCGGGCTGCGCTTTGGGAAGCTCTCGGCAATGCACTGGGTCATCAATGCGTTTAAATCGCACTCGGCCAGCGAGATCTGGGTCGCCCGGACAAAGTCCCGGAACTCCTGCAAGATTTCCTCCAATCGGAAGATGCCCCGGCGCATGGCTTCAGCCAGCGCCTGGTACTCGCCGCGCTTGTCTTCCGGCTCGGACAAGCGGTATTCCAGCTCGTTTAGATCGCCTTTGATCGCAAATGTCCGGTTGCCGATCATGTGGGCGGCTTTTGCCGACAGCTCGCCCCACGCCGCCATACGCTCGGTGTTCACCAGCCGGTCTAGAATGCGGCTGTTCTCAATCGCTGTGCCGAGCTGGGAGGCAATGGTCAGAAGCACGCTTTCGTCGTCTTCGGTGAACTCGCGCCGGAACCAGGGCGCGGCGCTTTTGCGGCGCAGGACACGCAAAACGCCCAAAATGCCGGAGCGTCCGAAGATCGGGACGGCCAGAAACGCGCCGACTTCGGTGGATGGAAACTCTTCAAAGCGGCCCTGCCAGCGCGGGTCCTCGCGCGGGCTGACCGTGCGGATCGGCTCGCCGTAAAGGGCGACCCAGCCTGTCAGTCCGTCGCCGACGGGGTAGATTGCCGTGCCGATGCGCTCGGCCAGCCCGCCCCGCGCAGCCTGCAATGTCAGATGCTGCCGGTCCCGGTCCAGCACGAAAACCGAGCAGTCCTCAAACCGAAGCTGGGCGGCGGCAACGTCTACGACCCGGCGCATAAGCTGGTCGGTGTCGGCAATAGCGCTGAGGTCTTTGCCGATTTCCACCAATGCCGCTTCCCGCGCCCGGTAACCGTCGCTCAGAAGCCGCAGGACGGCAATATCGGCCAGGGACTGCACCAAGCGCAGGTGGTCGGGCGTGAAGTAGTTGTGCTGGAAGCTTTCAATGTTGATGACGCCGCGCGTGTGGCCGTTGCCGTCGAGAAGCGGCACAGCGATTTCGCTGGAAACGTCATCAAAGAACGCGAAGTAGTAGGGGTCGGCGCTCACATCGCCGGTGATGTACGGCTGCCCGGTCGCGGCGACATGGGACGTAATTCCGCTGCGCTGCTGCCCGCCGAGCGCGGCTTCATCAATGCGGAGACGCAGCGCCCGGAATTCATCGGTCCAGCCGGCTCCGGCGGTTGAAACCAGGGCAAGCTCTCCGGTGCCGTCATGCGCGAGGGCGACAAATGCCCGGTCGGCTCCGACCGCGTTCATCGCCGCGAGGTTCAGCTCATCGAACAGCGTCTGCGCTTCGTCCACTTCTACGGCTCGCCGGGACAAGTGCCGAACAAGCGTGATAGGGTCACTCAGCGCGTCGCATTTCTCGTTCATAGAGGTTATTGTACCCGGCAAAGAGCATCACAAAGAAACAACCTCACCCCGGAACTTCGTTCCGGCCCTCTCCTTTTGGAAGGAGAGGGTGGCAGCTTGCTGCCGGGTGAGGTCTTGTTGGGCCACTAAAAGCGAAACCCTTACGGCTGGCCGAATGGCATTCCAAACGGCATCTGCTGCTGCTGGGGCTGCTGGTCGCTGGGCTGCGGCTGCCCGTAAGAAGCGGGCCGCTCGCGCAGGATCGCCGTAAATGTTCGAGGCGTGCCATGCCGCAGAACCTGAATGGTCATTGACGTGCCAATCGGCAGATTTTGGATGAGGTTGTTCAGCGCATCCTGATCTGCAATCGGCTTGCCGTTCACCTGAGTGATCACGTCGTAGCTGTGCAGGCCGGCCTGGGCGGCAGGAGAGCCGGGATACACATTCTTGATGAAAGCGCCCTGGTCCAAATCTGCCGGAACCCCGATCTTGTCCCGGTCGTCGGGAGACAGCGCCGAGACCGGACCGTAGCCGACGCCGAGGTACGCATGTGAGGCTTTGCCGTTCTTGATCAGCTCGGCGGCAATCTGCTTGGCCCGGTTAATCGGGATCGCAAAGCCGATGCCGGAGTAGGTGCCGCTCGGCGACAAAATCGCCTCGTTGATGCCGATGACCTGACCGTTGATATTTGCAAGAGCGCCGCCGGAGTTGCCGGGATTGATCGCGGCGTCGGTCTGGATCGCGGGCAGGATGGCCTGGCCTTCGGCGCTCTGGCCGCTGCGGTTCAGGGCGCTGATAATGCCGAGCGTGACGGTGGTGCCGACATCAAGCGGGTTGCCGACCGCGATTGCCCAGTCGCCGATGCGGACATCGTCGGAGTTGCCGAGCTGGGCCACGGGCAGCTTGACGCCGGCGGTGTCAATCTTGACGACCGCGATGTCGGTCACGGGATCGGTGCCGACGACATGGGCGCTGTAGGCTTTTCCCTCGCCGCCGCTCTTGTCGCCGACATTGATGGTCAGCTTGGAAGTGTTGTCAACCACATGGTTGTTGGTCAGGATATAGCCGTCGGCGCTGATGATGATGCCCGATCCCGCGCCGCGCGAGACTTGGGGCTGGCCCTGGGCGCCACCGAACATGCGAAGCAGCGGGTCGCCGGCGGCGGTCTTGCCCTCGGTATGGACGGTCACGACCGCCGCGTCTACTTTAGCGGCGGCATCGGCGACAACCGTATCGCCGGTGAAATGCTTCAAGGCCGACGGGGTCGTGTTCAGCGAGGCCAGGACGGCCTGCTTGGACGGCGTACTGCCGGACAGGAGAGTGGCCGGGTCGCCGAAGGTTTTTATGCCGACGGCGCAGGCGGCGACGCCCACCGTAAACACGGCGACGTAGGAGCTAGCTTTCTTCATTTTTTCTATGGTCCTCATTATTGGTATTCTTATTGTGCGCTGAATGTCTTCAGCAGGTTCGCCATTTCAATCGCGGCGGCGGCGACATCCGCCCCCTTGTTGCCGGCTTTTGTTCCGGCCCGCTCTAATGCCTGTTCAATCGTGTCCGTGGTCAGAACGCCGAACAGAACCGGAACCCCAGTCTCAACGGCGATGCCGGCGAGGCCCGAAGCCATCGGTCCGGCGACATAATCGAAGTGGGCAGTCGCCCCTCGAATGACGGCTCCTAAACAGATAATCGCATCATATTTCCCGGACTTCGCTAGGGCCGACGCCGCCAGCGGGATCTCAAACGCGCCGGGAACACGGGCCAGCGTCACGCTGCCATCAGACACGCCATGCCGCCGCAGCGTGTCCAATGCGCCTTCCAGCAGCCTATCGCCGATAAGCGAGTTGAAGCGGCTTAAAACGATGGCAATGGACAAATCCGCCGCGATCAGTGTTCCTTCGAGTGTCTTCATAGTATACGCAGCTTATCCCCAAAATGTTCGCGGTTTGTTAAGCCGCTTCGGGAGCGTCCTGCTCATCGAGGACTAAAAAGTGGCCCATCTTGGTCCGCTTTGTGTCTAAATAACGCTTATTGTCGGCATTTGGTTCCGCGACAAGCGGCACGCGCTCGCCGATCTCAAGCCCGTAGCCTTCCAGTCCCGCCAGCTTCGCCGGGTTGTTGGTCATGTAGCGCAGGCGCTTTAGCCCCAAGTCTACCAAGACTTGTGCGCCGATGCCATAGTCGCGCAGGTCGGGCTTAAAGCCGAGCTGCACGTTGGCTTCGACAGTATCCGCCCCGGCATCTTGAAGCGCATAGGCTTTAATTTTGTTGATAATCCCAATGCCGCGCCCTTCCTGCTCAATGTACAAGAGGACGCCTCGGCCCGCCTCGGAAATCTTTTCCAGCGCCAAATGAAGCTGATCGCCGCAGTCACACTTTAAAGAGCCGATCAGATCGCCCGTCACGCAGGACGAATGGATACGCACCAGCACGTCCAAACCATCGGAAATGTCGCCCATCACGAACGCCGTGTACGGAGCCGGGTCAACGTCGCTCTCGTAGGCATGGACAATGAAGCCGCCGTAGCGCGACGGCAGCCTGGCTTCGGCGACTTTTCGCACCAGCTTTTCCCGCCGCCGCCGGTACTTAATCAGCTCGGCGATTGTAATGAACCTCAAATCAAACTTTTCGGCCAGTGCCGCCAGCCCGTCCACTCGCGCCATCTCGCCGCCATCGTCCATGATCTCGCAGATCACCCCAACCGGCTGGAGGCCCGCAAGCGTCATCAAATCTACCGCCGCTTCCGTGTGGCCAGCGCGTTTCAGCACGCCGCCTTTCCGGGCCATGAGCGGGTTGACATGGCCGGGCCGGTTGAAGTCGCTCGCAAGAGCGCCAGTATCCGCCAGCTTGCGTATCGTCCGGGCGCGGTCGGCGGCGCTGCTGCCGGTGGTCGTGCCGTCCCGCGCGTCCACCGTGACCGTAAACGCTGTCCGCATGGATTCGCTGTTCTCGCGGACCATCAGCTCAAGTCCCAGGGCGAGAAGCCGCTCTTCCGGCATCGGTACAGTAATGATCCCGGACGCATGGCGGGTCATCAGCGTGATCGCCTCGGCGGTGATATGCTCGGCGGCCATCACGAAGTCGCCTTCATTTTCGCGGTCTTCATCGTCCACGAGAATAATCATCTTGCCCGCCCGCAAATCGGCAAGAGCTTCTTCAATTGTGTTAAACTGGGTTTCCGGCATCTGCGTCTCTTTTCTCTCGGCCGTCGTTACGGGCCGTATTCGGCCAGCTCTTCGCGAGCCGTGTCGGCTTCATCGGCATCGTCCATCCGAAGCACTTTCCGCCACTCGACCCGGCCCTGCTCATGCTCGCCGCTGTCGTACAAAATGTCGCCGAGCTGATCGCAGTAGCTGGCATCCTCTGGGCTGAGCCGGATCGCTTCGCGGCATTCGCGCAGCGCTTCCGGGTAACGTCCCAAAAGAACCAGTTCAACCGACAGATTATAATGCGCCGTGTCGTCATTCGGCGTCAGCCGCACCGCCTTCCGGTACTCCGTCACCGCCCCCACCGTCTGCTTCAGCTTGTCCAGGCAGTTGCCGAGGTTGATATGCAGGTTCGTCAGGTCTACCTGGCGGCCCAGCGGGTCAAGCCGCAAGCCGGCACGGTACTCGGCGGCAGACGAATCATAAAACTCCCGGTCAAACAGGGCATCCGCCAGGCTCACATGCGTCTGTGCCTCATTCGGCTGAAGTTTCAGCGAGGCCCGGTAGTTGGCGACCGCGCTGATAAGCTGGTTTTTGTCTTGGCGTATCTTCCCAAGCTGCCGGTAGGCATCTGCGGTCTGGATTGGGTTATGGGCAGTTCCTGCCGGATCGGGCATATCCAGATGGATAGCCTGCTGAAACTCCAGAATGCACTCGTCTACTTCCCCCTTACCCTGCAAAGCGCAGGCCCGCTTGTAATGCGCTTTCGCCGCCGCCGGATTAGCGGCCGTGACAAGCTGCGGGTCTGCTGCCGCTGCAGGCGGCGTCTCTTTAATAGTGACCTGCTGGGCGGCTACGGAAGTGATAGCAGCACTGCTTAAAAACAAAACGGCTCCGGTGCAGAAAACAAACCTTTTGTGCAACATTCGCGCCTCCACCCTACTTTCGCCTTGAGCTGCTAGAATTGCTCTTCCTGCCTCTGAGTGTCAGGCGGCAGGCGCTGAAAACTTTTCAGGGAAAGGACTTCGCCACGCGAAATCTCAGCACGGGCGAGAGCAATCAAACCTGTGAGATTTTCTTCGGGCGCCTCGGCCTCAAAAGCCAGCTCGTCCAGCAGCCAGGAGCAGTTCGGTCGTAGTACTTACTCCCGGTACGCGGTTGCAGGGCCGGCCCAGGCGGGTTCGCTGCGCTCTAAATCGGCAATGCGAAGGGGAGTGTCGGCAGCACGGCCAAAGTCGCCGCCGACGAGCTTCTCGACATACTTGCCGATAATGTCGGTCTCTAAATTGACCTGGTCGCCGGCGCGGCGGGTGTGGAGGTTGGTGTTATCCCAGGTATGCGGGATGATGGCGACGGAGAAGGTCTTGTCGTCGGCGTCTACGACTGTGAGGGAAATGCCGTCAATCGCAACGCTGCCTTTTCGGACAATGTAGCGCACGATCTGGGCCGACGCCGTGATATAGATATAGTACGAGTTGTCCACTTCGCGGATCGAGGCAATCGTCCCGACGCCGTCCACATGGCCCTGGACAATGTGTCCGTCGAAGCGGCCCGATGCCGAAAGACTCGGCTCCATGTTGACCTCGTCGCCGATGGCAAGCGCCCCCAGCGCGGTCTTTTGCAGGGTCTCGTAGACCGCATCAAACGCGACAGTGCCGGGCCGCTGCTCGACAACGGTGAGACATGCGCCGTTGACCGTGATGCTGTCGCCGAGCTTGACGCCGTCCAGCACGCTGTTCCCGCTGATTGTAAACCGGGCGGACTGTGCGCCGCGCTCAATCGCTTCGACTCGTCCGACTTCCTGAATGATTCCTGTAAACATCGTGCGTCCCCACCTCCCGGTGTTTGCTTCTAATAGTGTTTGTCCAATATGATCTGAGTTGACGTTCTTATTCTACCCAAAGCGGGCATCAATAATGATGTCCGGGCCACAGCGCCGTATCTGCCGAAATTGGGCGCTTCGCGCCTCGCTCATCTCGGCAATGCCGAGGTCGCCGATAGGGCCAGGGGCATTGCCGCCACCAACCACTTTCGGCGCGATAAACGAGAGCCAGCGGTCTACCAGCCCCGCCGACAGCAGCGACGCCGCAAGCTGTCCCCCGCTTTCTACAAGAACACCCACCATGTCCCCACGGGTTCCCAGCCGCCGCAGAAGGTCGTCTAGGTCTACGCGCCCATTAACCGTGCCGCACAGGAGTATTTTGCAGCCTCGCGCTTCCAGCGCCGCCTGCCGAGCCGGGTCTGCGTCGCCCGTTGTCGCCAAAATTGTTCGACCATCTTCGCCCGCGAGACGCACCACCTGCGAACCCAGCGGCGTCCGCAGGCGGCTATCTACCACAATGCGCCACGGGTTGCGGCCCGGCTTGTGCGTGAGCCGAGTCGTCAGCGCCGGGTCATCGGCCAGCACGGTCCCGATACCCGTCAAAATCGCGTCGCAGCGGTCCCGAAGCTGCCGGTGAACGGCGAGACGGGAGACCGGCGACGTAATCCATTTCGAGTCGCCGTTTGACGTCGCGATTTTGCCGTCGAGCGTCATCGCGGTCTTCAGGACAACCCAGGGCAAGCCGGTTTCTCGATGCTTAACATAAGCCGCGTTCAGCGCCCGTGCCTCTGTTTCCCCTACCCCGACCGAAACTTCGACCCCGCCTTCGCGCAGACGCTCAAAGCCGCGTCCGGCCACACGGCGGTCCGGGTCCGCCATCGCGCAGACAACGCGCCGCACTCCTGCTGCCAGCAAAGCATCGGCACATGGCGGGGTGCGTCCGTGATGCGAACACGGCTCGAGTGTCACAAACGCCGTCGCGCCCCGCGCGAGTTCGCCCGCATCCCGCAGCGCCCAGACTTCCGCGTGCGGCTCTCCCGCCTTCGGGTGCCAGCCCTCGCCGACCGTCTGCCCGGCGGCGCTGACCAGGACGCACCCGACCATCGGGTTCGGGCTTGCATGCCGTCCCAGCGCCGCCAGCCGCAGAGCACGGCGCATATATGGTGTCTCATCGTGCATGATCTTATCGTGCATGATCTTATCGTGCATGATCTTATCGTGCATGATCTTATCGTGCATAAAGTGTGCCAAACAGTCAGAAAGAAAGGAATAATAGCCACGGATTAAAATCCGAGGCTGGAACAAAACAGTGTCGAAGCGACACGGGAGAAGGTAATGCCGGATCATCCATTCTGCCATCGCCCCAACGGTATTTTCGTCTGAGCCTCGGATTTTAATCCGTGGCTTGCTGTATCAATCAGCCGATGGCTCCCAGACCAGCCAGAGTGTATCTTCCGCATGATGGCGTTTTTGATTTTCAATGTACGGGATGGCCGCTTTCAGATGCGGACGGCTCAAGCTGAAACCGCCATAGCCTGCCTGCCATTTGAACGCAATGCCCTGATCATTCGCAAAAGAGGAAGACGCCCCTTCAATCTGCTGGGCAATTTGTGCAGGACTGAGCGTAGACGGCGGCTGCACGGCAAGATGCACATGGTCGGCAATCCCGCCAAGTGCAAGAATGCGGCATTTCATGTGCTGCGCCTCGGCCTGAATACAAGCATGAATGAGATTCTCAACATCACCTACGAGCAGCGGTTCCCGCCGGTAAGTTGCCCAGACTAAATGCAGATAATACTCAACGTTGCTGTGTCCCATGATATGCCCTCCTTAGCTTTGTGATAAATTGCCACGGAATAAATTCCGAGGCTAAGAGGAACAGTGTCGCGGCGACACAAGAATAGCTCATCCAACGAAGTTGGTCTTCCGTCGCCTCGACGGTGTTTTGTTCAGCCTCGGAATTTATTCCGTGGCTCCTGTTCCGTGGCTCCTATTACGCCCTTTTTGCATTCTACTCCCCTGCCTGCTCCTGCAAGAACCCGGCGAGCTGATCCAAAGATGGGCTTTCGGCGTTGCGGACATAGTACCCAGAGGTACCGACAGCGGCGGTCGCGGCTTCGTCGTCGGTCAGCCCAAGCTGCTTGCCGAGGCAGAAGCCGGCATTGAAGTGGTCCCCCGCGCCTGTCGAAATCAGGGGGTTCTCGACAAACGGGCCATCTACGTTCGCGGTAATCTCGCCGTGCGTGCCGACGACGGCGTAGGCGCGGGGATGGACGACGACGGCTTCCAGCGGCAGCTTTGCGCTGATGAATGCCGTTACGCCCAGCACTTCCGAGCGGCCATGATGCCCGCCGACGTAGCCTAAAGCGCGTCCGACCCGGAAGGCTTCTTTTTCGTTGAGGCCAAGCGTCGTCGGCCCGAATTCCTGGAAGCGGGCCAGCAGGCGGCAGGCGGCGGCGACTTTGGCGTCATCGTGCTTTTCCGGGTCGGCGAGGTCGAAGAAGAAGCGGCGGGTCGGGGACGCAGGCTGAGTCGCCAGCAGCGTCAGGATCTCTTCCCAGATCGCCGACATCGCCGGGATCATGGTCCAGTTGACCAGCGCCAGCAAATCGGCGTTCGCGAATAAGCTGACGAGGCCGTCCGCCCCGGCCCGCTCCAACAGGCGGGACCAAGTCACGAGGTTCAGCGGCTCCAGTTTGCCGAGCATCACTTTTCCGTCCTCGAACTCCAAAGCATCCGTGTGGCCGGGCGCACCGAGCGAGATCAGCGTCGCCGTCCGGCCCATTTCCTCGAACGCCGGGTGCAGACTCCCCTCGCCGAGCGGCCCGACACACGACACCTGCGGACCGAGCGCGGCGAGAGCATTTGCCATGATTGGACCATTGCCGCCGAGCTTGACCCGCTCGACGACAAGCTCCAAATTGGTGCTTTGGCCGGACGCGCCAATAATCCGGGTTCCCAGCTCGACAATCTGCTCAATCATCGTAAACTCCGTGTCCGAAGTCCGCCGGTCTACCACCCGGATGATCTCATCTACAAAAGCGTCGAGGCCCACGGTCATGTGCAGCGGCGCGGCGGCCTCCGCCACATCGCGCAGGCGGGCGGCAGTCCGGGCAGTCAGGTCTTTGTACATTTTTCTTATCTCCCTACGAAAAAAGCCCGCATTGAAGCGGGCAAACGGGTTACACAGGCGGGTCGGGACGCTGAGACAGCGGGCCGAGGGCCTCCTGCTTGAGCTTGCGGCGGTTTTCCGCCAGCAGCAGCAGGTTCTCGCGCCAGTCCAACAGGGCTAGGGGAACCAGCGGCAGGGAAGCGATCACAGTCAGCATCCAGTACTGAATCCAGGAGATCAAAGCCCGCTTGTCGCCGGGATGCGGGGTCGGCAGGGACGTCCCGCCGAGCCACAATCCCAGCACGGCCAGCAAAAAGAACAAGCCCCACGCCCGCAACTTCTTCTGCTTCGAGGTAATCAGGCCCATGGCTTCCGGGCGGGACCAGCGGCGGATCTCCCAAACACCGTACCCGGCGGCAGCGGCAAGGGCGAGAATCAAGACGGTGCGGAGAAGCATAGCCGGCTTCCTCATTTATGCGGGCATGAATACCGGGGTTGTGGAAAACCCCGGCACAGAAGTGTGCTTCGCACAAGGCGGGAGCCACTGATCACAAGCTCTGTGTCCGAAGGGCATCTCCTGCCGGGGTTTTCCACAACCCCGGTATCGCATCAGCGGCTGCCGGTGCGGCGCGGCTCCGGCGGGGCGGCGGCATTCGCCAGCCGCCGGAGTTCCGAAATGGCGTCGGTGAGACCTTCGGGATGATGGAAGACCGCGCTGCCGGCAATCAGTGCATCCGCCCCGGCTTTTGCGGCCAGCGGGGCGGTGTCGGCGTTGATGCCGCCGTCAACCCCGATCTCAAACCGCAGGCCGTGCGCGGTCCGCAGGTTTGCCAGGGCGTTGATCTTTTGCAGCATTTCCGGCAGGAACGCCTGCCCGCCGAAGCCGGGGTTGACCGTCATCACGAGAACGCGGTCTAAATCGCCCAGCACCCACTCAATCGCAGAAATCGGCGTGGACGGGTTCAAGGCGACGCCCGCTTTTGCTCCGGCGTCTTTGATCTGGTGCAGGAGGCGGTTCAGGTGGTAGGTGGTTTCCGGGTGGACCGTGACAATGTTTGAGCCGGCTTTCGCGAACTCGGCGACATACTCTTCGGGCCGCTCGATCATCAAGTGCGTGTCGAACGGCACCTGAGTCACGGGCCGCAGGGCGCGGACAAGCTGGGCGCCGAACGAGATGTTCGGCACGAAATGACCGTCCATGACATCAATGTGGATATAATCCGCCCCGGCGTCGGCCAGCTCAGTGGTCGCCTCAGCGAATGCGCCGAAGTCGGCGGACAGAATGGACGGCGCGATTTTGAGTGGCATGATAACTCGGTTCCCGATAAGAACCCAGCACTGAAAGTGCCGGTCTACTATTGAGTGAAAGTGTCTCCGACACTGAGGATTAGGTCACGGTCATCGGCATTTAGTCCCGTGGGAACTTTGACGCAATGGTGGACCGGCACTTTCAGTGCCGGTTCGGGGCTATCAATACCCAACGTATAATCCACGAGGCCGGAAAACAAACCCTTCGGCTTCCAGCAAACGCTGTTCGGCTTTTGTGACCCGAACAAAGCCCTCTTGTTCATGAGACACTATTTCCAGCATAAACTCGCCGCGCCGATAGAACACTGGGTCTTCTAGCCAGCCGTCTTCACCGACATGGTATGTAAACAGGCCATCGGGCAGCAATTCTTGGAGTATGGCGAATGAGGCCGAGTTTAGCCTCCACAACTCTGTGAAACCCGGCCGCTCTGCCGTCAGCGGACGGAAAGGCTTTGTCACTTCATCAAAACCTTCGAGCCAAGCTGCCTCATTTGGCCCATCAACCGTCATAGCCGAAATTGTCCACTCATCAGCTCCCTTCGCTTCGCACCAAGCGGCCAACTGCCACGACTTGAGCGGGTCATAGTCATCAGCGCTGAGAGAAAGCGTGACAATCTCTTCCATAGGCTTGACCTACAGCACCTGCTGCTTGACCAGCTTGCCATCTAAAAAGATGCGGAACGTGATCTTGTTGCCGAAGCCCTGTGCCGGCTCGCTGACATCCTCGCCCGGTCCGTGGTTCTCGTCGTAGACCAAGTTCGTGCCGGTCGTGTCCTGCACTTCAATCTGGACATGGCGAGAACGGCGCGGGTGGCGCGGGACCGTGAACGCAATCGTGAACTGGCGCAGGCGAGCGGTTTTCGGCGCGTCCGGCGTTCCCGTGTCGGACGGCGGGAGAGTGTCGGTGCCGGTATCGGCGGGCGGGCTGACAACCGCGTCCTGCGGCAGGACGGCCTGCGTGGCCGGGCTGGCTTCCGTCGTGACCAGAGCCGCCTCGCTGGGGTCCGACGTTCCTGCGGCGTTGAGGGCGTTAATTGTGTACGAGTAGGTTGTGTTCGGTTTCAGGCCCGTATCGGTGAAGTGGGTTCCGGGCAGAGCACGCGCAGCCAGGGTCGTGTCGCCATCTAGGGAGCGTGTCACCGTGTAGGACTCGGCGCGGGGCGTGGAATGCCAGTCCAGCACGGCCTTGTCCGGTCCCAACGCGCTGCCGGAAACGCGGTCCGGCGCTTCCGGCGGCTGCCGGCCCTTCGAGATGACAAAGTTGACGGCGGTGTTGCGGTCCACTTTGCTGTTGCCCTGCGGGGACTGGCTGAGGATGACCCCGCTGGGAACGGTTTCGCTGTACGCCTGGGTTGTCGTGCCGAGTGGAAGGTTCGCTTGAAGCAGCGCTTTTGCCGCGAAATCCTGGGTCGCGCCGGCAAGCGGCGGAACCGTTAAAAGGCGCGGGCCACGGCTGCGGTAGACGGTGACTTCTTTGTCGGCTTTGATGGTATGTCCGGCTAGGGGGTTCTGCTCGTAAATCTGGTCTTCCGGCATGGTATCGCTGTACTGGCTGTCCTGGCTCTCGACAAGAGTGAAATGCTGCTGGGCGGCCATCCGCTTGGCATCGTCAAATGTCTTGCCGATGAGGTTTGGAACGACAACGTCATTCGGGACTTCCAGAAACTTGGTCGCGTACCAGGAAAGGCCGATGACGCCGAGAACGAGCAGGACAAACAAGGCGGTCGTGATGCGGGCCAGTGCCGAAGGCGGCTCACGCTTCGGCTTCTGGACCCGCTCTTCATCTTCCTCCTGCTCTGCGGGCAGCGGACGCGGCTGACGCTTAGAGGCGGCTTTTTCGACCCCGGCCTCCGCTGGCTTCTCGGTGAGAGGCGACCAGGTCAGCGGCTTGTTTGTCCGCAGCGCGGAGTGAATGGCCTGCAAATCGGTCAGCAGAGTGCCGGCGGTGCGGTAGCGCCGGGCGGGGTCGGTCTGGAGGCACTTCTGGACCAAGCCGTCCAGTGCCGGCGGAATACCGGGGTTGACCTCGCGCGGCGAAAGAAGGCGGGTTCCCCCGGCCAGCGGCAGAGCGCCGGTCAGCATTTCGTACAGCATCGCGCCGAGCGCGTAGATGTCTCCGGCGAAAGTCGCCTCGCCGCCGGACGCTTCCAGCTCCGGCGCCCGGTACGCCGCCCGGTTCGGCTCCGCTGCGCGTGCGGCGACCAGCGTTCCGTAAGCAAAATCGGCGGTCTTGATCTGCCCTTCCGGGCTGAGAAGGACATGGCCGGGCCGCAAATCGCCATGCGCGATGCCAGCCCGGTGGGCGGCGACTAAGGCTTCGGTGACGGCGACGGCGATATCGGTCGAGACGGCCAGCGTGAAGGGCGCGATCCGCCGGATCCGCTCTTGAAGCGTAATGCCCCGGATTTGCTCGCGCACGACGTACAAGTCCCGCGTTTCTTCGGCAGCGCCCTGATCGAAGACTTGCAGGATGCCGGGGCTTTCTAAGCTTTGCGCTTTTCGGACCGCCGCCTGGAACCCGCCGCGTGCCGCGTCGTCGCTGCCGAAGACTTCCGCCGGCACGATTTGAAGCGCCACGACCCGGCCTTCTTCCCGGTCCCGTGCTTTGACAAACTCGTAAGGCGGCGTGTCCGGACCGGGCGTCGCTTCTAAGATTTCATAGCGCGGATTGACGGCCAATGTTGACAACGGGGAAGACTCCTAGTGTTACGAATTCCAGTGGATCGGCGACCAGGAACCGTTGGTTCCGGGCAGATGCCAGTGCAGGCCGAGCGCCGGATCGTGCAGGTCGTTGACCACGCTCTGCCCGACAACCCAGTGTCCACCTTCGGCAAAGCCGACGCCGTCCACGGTCAGCGCCGTGCCGCTCCGGCTGTGGACTTGTTCGGCATCGCCGTCAAACAGCCCCGGCACGGAAGTCTTATACCCGTGCGTGGTCTGCGTGAACGTAATCGGCACGCTTTTGACCGGACGGCCCGGCCCCGGCCATTCGCCGTGGGCTTCCAGCAGTCCTAAAAGGGCTGTCTTCTGCGCCGAGGTCGCTCGCGAATCCAGATACACGACGCCGCCGTTTTTCGTTTTGGTTCCGTCTACCGAGATCATGGACAGGCCGCTCACGTCTACACCGCCGTAGGCGGCATGGTCCAGGTGGTAAACGGCAGCCAGCTCGCAGTCCGGTGGGCCGTTCTCAAACATGCACGGGCAGGCATACGCGCACGAGCATTGATGAATGCAGACGCCCGTGGCTGAATACCGCGCCGGAGCGGCAGACACCGGAGCGGCAGACACCGGAGCGGCAGACAAGGGTAGGGCCGCGCCAAGCATCAGCGCGATTGCCGTCACTAAATTACGCATCGTTTACTTTCTATTCTTTGACTGTCCCAAATAGCGAAATGCCAGCGTACCGGCAGACACCAGCAGCAAAAGTGCATAAATCGCCGCTGCCGCCGCTGTGTACCGTCCAATCTGCTCCGGGAGGAATGTCCCGCCGAAGTAGAACACGCCAACGGCAAGCACCCAAACCGCCAGCAGCCAGTCGGCCCATTTTGCAGGCTTTTCACTCATCTTGGTAGCACTGCTGACGCGCTAAGGCGTTCCCAATCGCGAGGCTTGGAACCGCATGGCCCGGTGTCGCACGGCCCAAGGCTTCCAGCAGCACGAACCGGGCCGAGCCGCCGACGCTTTTCTTGTCCCAGGCCAAGAGACGGACGATCTCATGGGTGTCGTGGGCCGGGTCGAGGCGCACTGCAAAGCCTGCCGCCCGCAGCAGGGCCACCGCCGCCGCCGTGTCTTCCGGGCTTGTGACCCCGACTTCTTCGCCGATGAGGCACGCCGAGACCATGCCGAGCGCAATCGCCTCACCGTGGGTGTAGGTTTGGTGGTGCGTCAGCGACTCCAGCGCGTGTCCGACCGTGTGCCCAAAGTTCAGGATCGCCCGCAGGCCGTCTTCCCGCTCGTCTTCTTCCACGACGCGGGCCTTAATGGTGCAGGAATGAGCAACCGCATAATCAAGCTGCGAGGAGGTCAGAGTCAGCAGGCCCGGCATCTCGCGCCCCAGAAGCGCGGCGAAATCTTTATCGGCTATTATACCATATTTGATGATTTCGGCGAGGCCCGACCGCCGCTCTCGTTCCGGCAGGGTTTCAAGCGTGTCCGGGTCAATCACGACCAAACGCGGCTGGTAAAACGACCCGATTAAGTTTTTGGCGTTCCCGAAGTTCACACCCGTCTTGCCGCCGACCGAGCTGTCTACCTGAGCCAGCAGCGTTGTCGGCACCTGCACAAACGGCAGGCCGCGCGTGTAGGTCGCCGCCGCAAAGCCCGCCAGATCGCCGATGACCCCGCCGCCGAGCGCGACCACGGCCGTGCGCCGGTCGGCGGACAGCGTGTGAAGCTTCGTGTATAGCTCCTCGACCGACGCCAGCGACTTCGTCCGCTCGCCCGGCGGCACAAGGACCGTTTCCACCTGGAACCCCGCCGCACTCAGGCTTTCCCGTGCCGCGTCGCCATGCAGCGCGGAGATTTCCGGGCTGCTGACGACAACCGCCAGCCGCCCTGCCCCGCCGCCAAGCCGGGCCGCAAGCTCCGGCCCAAGTTTCGAGAGAAGCCCACGCCCGACCAAGATGTCATACGACCGGCCTTCGAGGCCGACGCGCACAGTTTGTGTTTCGCTCATGCTGGTTTCGCTCTGCTAATCCTACTCACTGCATCCCCAGTTCTTCCATCAGCCGCGCCGCGCCTTCTTCGGAATGGCCGCAGTCGGAGGTGTTCAAGATGACATCGGCCAGCGCCGCATAAATCGGCGCCCGCAGTGCCAGCAGGTCTTTGATGCGCCCCAGCGGATCGGCCTGATGGGCAGCGAGAAGCGGCCGCTCATGCAGCGAATGCGCGACACGCGCGAGAATCGCTTCCGGCGTGACTTGCAGCCAGACTACGGTTCCAGTTCGTTTCAGCAAATTCGCGTTTTCAGGCCGCACGGGCGTCCCGCCGCCGGTGGACAAGATCAGCGGTTCTTCCCGCGCCTCCGCAAGCGACGCCAAAAGCGCGGTTTCCTGCGTTCGAAACGCTTCCTCGCCGTCGTCCGCGAAGATCTGCGGGATCGTTTTACCCGCCCGCCGCTCGATCTCCGCGTCCGTGTCCAGATGCCGAAAGCCCGTGCGCCGGGCCAGGGCGCGTCCCACCGCACTTTTCCCCGTTCCCATGAACCCAATCAAAACAATGCTACTCGTCTTTTTCAATTTCCCGCGCCTCCGCCCGCGTCATCGGCTTGCGGGAAGCATGACGGATGTGCAGAACATAGATATACGGCGCGTCTTCGCTCTCCTCAACGACCTCAAAGAAGATATGGTGCATTATGTGGCTTTTGCGAAGCCGGTAAGAGTGCGCCCACACATCGTTTTGGAACAGGCGATTTTCATCAGCAAGAGGCCGGCGTTTAGGCAAAGTCGCGAGAGTGCTAATCGTCTCCCACAGCCCGTCTTGCCAGTCATTCGCGAATTCTTCCCCGCTGAAGGCGGCAAGCTCCTGGTAAGCTTCCTCTATGTCGGCGGCGGCTTTACGATGAATGCGAATTGCGTATGTCGTAAAGTCGCTCACGCTGCGCTCTCGTGCGCCTGCTGGGTTGTGCGGGCCTTCCGCTTTGCCATGACTTCAGCCTTGTAATCTTCAAAGAGAATACCCTTGTCCCCCGCCAAACGGTCCTGTATCCGCTCTTGAAGCACTGCGGCCACTTCTTCCTGCTCTTCTACAGACATTCTTATCTCGCCATGCAAATCTTCTTCGGCGAGCATCAATAAGTAGTCAGTGATTGCTTGACCGCGCTGAGCGGCTCTTTCGGAAAGTTCGGCTTCCATGTCCGGCGGGAGTTCTAAAGTCACTGTCATCCTATTTCTCCTCCGGTGTCTGTTACTGTGCGGTTCGGTTCGCGACCGTCCCCTGGTAGTGAGCGTAGTTTGCCAACATCTCGGCAAGGCTGTCGCTGCCGAACTTCTCGCACATGAGCTGCGCCAAAACTATCGCGACCATCGCTTCGCCGACGACGGCGGCGGCGGGGACGGCGCAGACGTCGGAGCGCTCGGCGAACGCGGGGACGCCTTCTTTGGTGGTGAGGTTGACCGAGGGAAGCTGCTTCATCAGGGTCGCAATCGGCTTCATCACGGCCCGGACAACCAGCGGCTCGCCGTTTGTCATGCCGCCTTCGGTCCCGCCGGCGTTGTTGGTGCCGCGCCGGAACTTGACGGCTTCATCGGCATCGTAGAACAAAGCGTCATGCACCTGAGAGCCGGGAATGTCCGCCGCGCCGAAGCCGATGCCGACTTCGACGCCTTTGATGGCCTGAATGGACATCAATGCCTGGGCGAGCTTGCCGTCAATGCGCGTGTCCCAGTGGACATGGGAGCCGAGGCCGACCGGCAGGCCGAGCGCGACGACCTCAAACGTCCCGCCGAGCGTGTCGCCCCGGTATTTGGCCTCGTCAATGGCGGCGATCATCTTTGCTTCGGCGTCTTTGTCGGCCACCCGCACGGGACTGTCTTCAGCCATCTCGGCGACGCGGCGCAGGTCAATGTGGTCAGCGCAGACTTTGACGCCGCCGATGTTGACGACATGCGACGCCACCGAAATGCCAAACTCGGCCAGCAGAAGCCGGGCGACTGCGCCGACCGCCACCATTGTCGCCGTGTTCCGGGCCGACGCCCGCTCTAGGATATTGCGAAGGTCGTCGTGACCGTACTTCATCATGCCCGCATAATCGGCGTGGCCGGGGCGCGGCACGGTGATTGTCTTTGTTTCCTCCTCGCCGTCGGGCAGCGGCTCGATGGACATTTTCGCCGTCCAGTTCGCCCAATCCCGGTTGCGGACAACCAGTGTAATCGGGCTGCCGAGGGCGCGTCCGAACCGGATGCCGCTGAGGATCTCGGCGGTATCCGACTCAATCTTCTGCCTCGCCCCGCGCCCGTAGCCGCCTTGACGGCGTTTAAGCTGGGCGTTGATCGGCTCGGCGGTGATCGGCAGCCCGGCGGGGACACCTTCAATGATTGTTGTGAGGGCAGGGCCGTGGGACTCCCCGGCAGTTAAAAATCGGAACATAGTGGGCGTATTATACCTGAAAAAGCCCCCCTGCCCCAATTCTGGGGAGCCATACAGAGCGGAAAACCGGCTGACCGGCCTCTTCTCCTTTCTGGCTCCCCAGAATTGGGGCGGGGGGGCTGCTTATTGAAGCTACGGGGAAACGCTGATGTTCTGGCCGGCGTTCGCGTTCGCCGTCCCGCTGTCGTTGGTGTCGCTGATAATGGTCGGCGTCACGAAAATCAGCAGCTCCGTGTCGGCGATCTGTTTGTTGCGGGTGCGGAACAAGCCGCCGAGGTACGGAATGTCCGCCAAAATCGGGATGCGCTGGCTGGACGCCGTTTCCTGCTTGCGGACCAGGCCGCCCAGCACCATCGTGTCGCCGCTTCGGACCGTCCGAAGCGTCGTTAAAGACTGGCTGATTGTCGGCGGGATGCCGCCGACCGACGCCTGACCGGTCGTGTCCGTGATCTGCGGCTGAAGGTTCATCGTCACCGAGTCATCGGCGTTGATGCGGGGAACAATCGTCAGGCCGGTCGTCAGCGGCAGGAAGTTCGCCTGCGTGCTTTGGGTCGTGCCGCCCGCGACGCCGCCGTTTGAGACGACGCCGGTGGTGAAGAACGGGATTTGGGTGACGATTTGGATAGACGCCGGGACATTGTTAGTGGTCGTGATCAGCGGGGCCTGGACAACTTTGCCGCGCGTGCGGGTCAGGGTCTGGAAGAACTGGGCGACGATGTTGCCGGTCTGGTACTGCAAGAATGTCGGGTTCAGGCCGTTGACGACGCCGCCGAAGCTGCCAGTTCCCTGGTTAGAGGAGACTTCCAAGCCCGGATACGGCACGAGGTCGAAGTTGATGCCGAGCGCGTCAACGTCGGAGACGCTGGCGGTGACAAACTCGACCTTGATCTGCACCTGGCGCGGCGCGACATCGAGCAGTTTGACAATCGTCTTAACTTGGTTGAAGCCTTCGGTGGTGGCGTAAACGACAAGCGAGTTGTTGCTTTGGAGGGCTAGGATCTTCTCAACCCCCTGCGGAAGCTGGGCCTGCTGCTGCTGGCCGTTCCGGTTCCCGAATCCATTTTGGTTTGGGCCGGTCTGAAACGGCTGCGGGGCAAAGCCGCCCCCGTTGCCCTGAAACGGGTTGCCGCCGCCGAAACCGCCGCCGCCGCCAAAGCCCGGATTACCGCCGCCGCCGAAGCCGCCGCCGCCGAAACCGCCGGGGAACTGGTTCGCCTGCTCCGGGTCCGCGCTGCGGTGCTGCGAGTAGTTGGCGGCGCTTGGTCCGGCATTGCCGGTTCCCATCGGGACTGAGGGGTAAGCATTCAGGCTGCCGCTGTAGGGGTTGCCATTGTAAGTGTTTGAGTCCGACTGCCCGCGTGGGACATTGATCTGCGGGACGGACGAGACGTTCGGGTGGATCTGCGGCGTTTGCACCGGCTTAAACGGGTCCATGTCCACGGCATCTCCATCCCAGCGCATCATTTTGAGGATGTCGGCGGGGACGGCGTGCTGGAGAACGATGGTCCGGTATTGCAGCTCGCCGGGCGCGTAGTGCCTGGGAGCATCACTGCCGCCGTCAGCGTACTGGGCCGGCTGCGGGGCCGGGGCGGACGGGGTTTCCGGCAGGAACGCGCCGCCGGCGTCCGGCTCGAAGACGTAGATCCCATCGGCGTTGACGCTGACTTTTGCCCCGGCGCTGAACGCGATTGTCCGCATGGCTTTTGCAAGGCCCGCGTCTTTCAAGTGGACATTGACCGGTTTGAACGGGGCATCGCCATCCCGCACCAGCGCCTCGACATCGGCTTGATGTTCGAGCATCGTGACGACCGTGTGCAGATCGCTGCCAGCAACGTCAATGCTGACAGTTTTGCCGGACATATCCGGAGCCGCTTGAGCCGGCGCAGTCGCGGTCAGGCCGCCCCAAGCGAGCAGGCCGCAGGCCGCTGTCCACCCCGCGCGTGTCCGCGTGGATCGTCGTTGATGTACCATGAAATGTTCTCCTGAGTGAGTTGATGCACTGCTGAGTGGCAGTGCTGTCTGGTGCTTTGCGCGAGGCTGCGCGGGGATCGCAGAGCCGAAGGGGAGTGAGAGAGGCTGCTTGGTCCTCCAATGGGGAAGCCAAGCAGCCGCGAAAGCCGACGTTTAGTACCCGCGACCGCCGCCGAAGCCGCCGAAACCACCGCCGCCACCGCCGAAGCCGCCGCCGCCAAAGCCACCACCACCGAACCCGCCAATGCCGGCGCCGCCGACACTGGTAATCCCGGAGGACGGGCCGCCAAAGCCGCCGCCGATCCCGCCGCGCTGGCCGCCGCCAAAGCCGCCTTGACCCTGCTGGCCGCCCTGCCCGCCCTGACCGGCGCCTGCCGTGTAGTTCGGGACGACCTCCACAATGCCGGTCTGCCCGACAAGCTGGGCAATGTAGTACGCATCGTAGCTGTCAATGGGGATTGTGTAGAACCCCTTCGGCTGGTCGGCGCTTGTGACCGCCGTGCCGGCGGCAGGAGCGACAACATTGGTTGCCGGGGTCGCGGGGGCCGCCGACTGGACCTTGATCTGGTAAACGCCGTTATCCACGCTGAATGTCAGCGGGGGGTTGCCGGAGGAAAGAAGCTGGCGCAGCGCGACCGCGAACGGAACATCGCTGACGTTGATGTTGGCATAGCCCTGGACACCGGAGTCGATGTTGTAGCTGCGGATGCCCGCGCTGCTGAACAGGGTCCGAAGCGCGGTTTGGATCGGCACATTGATTAGATTGAGCGAGATCGGCTTCGCGCTGTCGGCAGCGGCGGCTGCCTGCGCCGATGCGGGCGGAGCAAGGAGCGGCAGGCCAATCAAAGAAAGCGCTCCAAGAGCGAGCAGAACATTTGTCTTTTTCGTTTTCATGAGTTATCTGTCCTTTATCCGGGGCTGAAGTTATCCGGGGCTGAAGTTATCCGGGACTGAGCGGCGGCGGTCCGCCATACCCATTGTAGCTTCCCGGCTGACCGGGTGTGGAACCGTTGAAACCATTGGGTCCCTGGTTGAATGTCCCCTGGTCCGGGGTGCCGGCGGAAAGAGGAAGGTTGATCACGGCGCCGCCGGCGGTGCGGAGCGTGATGCTGGTTGTTTGAATGTTCTGAACCCGGCTGCCATCCGGCAGGGAGTCGCCGGGCTTGACCGACTGGGACTGGCCGCCGACTTCTAGGATAGCGTTGATGCCATCTGTTCCGGTAATCACGCCCGACAGGCGGTAGTTCGCCGCCGGGTCCTGCGCCCCGTTCGCGGTCACGTCGAGGCCGGGAACGACCGGCGCAGGCGGCAGGGCGGGCGGACGAATGCGGAACAAGTTCAGCGGCCCAATCGCCTCCCGCAGGGGCGGCTTCGGTCCAAGAAGGCGGGCATTGGCAGCAGCCAGCTTTTTCGCGCCGTTCGGGATGCTGAACGGGTCGGGACCAATCGCCGGATTGACGGTGTTGGCGTTGATCTTAGGCACAGCCGCCGCCGCGAGGGCACCAGGGGTACCAACAACACCGCGCGGAATACCGGGAGCTGTTCTGCCGCGCGGCCCGTGCGGAACGGGAGGAACTCCGGTACTCGGCGGATACCCCGTAGGCGGCCCGCCAGGAGGATAGCCCGGCCCGCCGGCCGGAGACGCAGCCGGCACCACCGGAACCTGAGACACGCTGCTGGAGCTGCCGTTAAACGCGCCCAGCTCCCACGCGATCAGACCGCCCGCGCCCAGCAGGAAGAAGACCGCCAGCGCCACCACAATCGGCAGGTTCTTTTTAGCTTTCAGCCATTCCATAGGTTATCTTCCAGTAAATTATCTCAGCTTCAAAGTGAACAAGTAGTTTCTTTTCGGTGATTGCCGCCAAAATCTTCGCGTCGGCGGCAGAACTAGCCGGAGGAACCACCGGCAGGAGCGCCGGATGGCGGACCGCTCGACCCACGGGGCGGTCCACCGCCGCGTGAACCGGGATAGCCGCCGGGGCTGCCGCCGGGATACCCGCCAGGTGCGGCTGCTCCACCGGCTCCCGCGCCGGTTCCGGCTTGTGGAATGATTGGCCCCAGCTTGGTATCGTTCTGCGGGAAGATATACAATGTCCCGGTGTAAGTCCCCGTCATGTAGGGGCTGTTGCCGGTGAGCGACAAGTTATCCACCAGGACAAGCCGGTTGAAGGACTGCCAGGCGTAAAAGTGCTTCAAGATGCTGCGGAAGCTGCCGGAAACCGTGATTGTCCCCAGCGGAATCACGACCGGAGCCGCTGTGATGTCGTTCGGCGAAACCGGCGGCGCCGGCAGGACCACCTGCGTGTCGGTTTTCACTCCGGTCGTCCGAAGCTGGCGCTGAATATCCGGCCCTAAATACCGCGTCAGCTCGTAGGTCAGCTCTTGAAGCGCAAGGGGTCGGTTGCTGACATCGTAGCGCGGCATCCGGGCGGCGGACTTCACGGCCCACTGGAACTGGATTTGCTTGACTTGCAGCTTGGCATCGGCCAGTTGTTTTTGCGCGGTTCGCTGAGCGGCTGTGGTGCTGTCCGGGTAGTTCTGGTCGTAGATTGCTTGCTGGGCGGCGGTTTGGTCTAAAGTCGGCTTGATCATCAGGAAGAAAATCCCGGCGATTGCAAGCAGACTGACGGCAACACCAATCCCGGCAATGACCCAGGGGCTAATGCGGTTCAGGTTCATAGTTCTATTCTTTCGCCGTTACGCCGACCGGCCCGGTGCGGCGGGAGGGGCGCCCGGCCCACCGGCGCCGGGGAACCCGCCGCTGCCAGGGTAACTGCCCCCGCCGCCGGGATAACCGCCGGGGGACGTGCCGGTGGCCGGAGCGCCGCCGGGCGGGACCGGCGGGGTCAGCGGCTCTTTCAGGGTTGCCGTGACATTGATGTCAAACCCCTTCGGGACTGTCTTGACGACAACGCGGCGCAAAGCTCTTTGGTAAATCTGCTCGCGGATTTGCGGCGAAGCAAAGGGGCTGATGCCGCGCCCGGCTACGCGCAGGAACGCAGCGCTGTAGGTGCCCGTTTGTCCGCCGCCGCCGGTCTGTGCGCCGCCGCCGGGATAGCCGCCGGAGGCTGGTCGCCCTGCCATACCGCCGCCGGTCCCGCCGACCGCAATTTCCGGCGGGGGCGGACCAACATCCGGCGGAACATTCGTGGCGCCGTTCGGGCCGAGCGCGTCCGGCGTGAAGTTTGCGGGCGCACCCGCCGCCGGGCCGCCCTGGCTGCCGCCGCCACTGCCGGGGTAGCCACCCGCGCCGGGGAAGCGTCCGCCGGAGCCGCCGGAAAAGCCGCCCGGCGCTGATCTGCCGCCGCCATTGCCGCCGCTCGCGCCGTCGGCAAATACCAAAACCCCGTCCAAATAATAGAGATGCCGAATGTTGTCAGGATAGGCTGGAATGCGGTCTACCGCGACCGTGTTAAAATCCGGCTCATGGTACATCACCTGCAAATAGCGGCCGACAGACTCAACACTCGGCGAATAAGCCCCGATCGCCATTGTCTGCCCCGTGATCGCCGCGCTGGTATAAATGAAGCTGGAGCGCGGCGTCGTATCGGCAAGCTGGGCGTACTTAGCGACCCATTTCCGGGCATAAGCGTCCACATCGGTCACAAACTGAAGCTTCTGCTGGATGGGCGCGACCTGGGCGATTGTGGTCGTCGCCTCCGCCTTCAGGGCATCGGTCTTGGCTTTACCATCAACGGCGTCGGTGGCCTCCTGAGTCAGCGTAGCGAGCTTCCCGTGCAGCACGAAGTAGGCGGCCAGCGGCCCGGCGGCGGAGACCGCCACCAGAGCCACGAATGCCGGCACCAACTTTTTGGTCAGGCGGCGCTGCTGGACATACGACGGCAATAGGTTGATTCGGAGCATAATAGTCTCAGGGGGTTCGGCTTAATTTCGTAACAGCTTAACTGGCGCTGGATGCGGCTGCCTTCGGCGCTTTGACCGGCTTGGGCTTCTTCGGCATCGGGTTTGCGCCGAAAACAACGTCGCGGGCGGCAAGGCCCACCGCAATTGTAAATGCCGGGGCGATTGTCGCAAGATAAGACGGGTCGAAGTGCTTAGAGGTCACGGCAAGGCCATTCAAAGCATTCGCGACCGAAACCGGCGTTTGCAGCTCGTTTTGCAGAAACGCCGCAAGGTTGGTCAAGCCGGCGGAGCCGCCGGACAGAAGGACGCGGTCCACGGAAACCTGTGCGCCCCGGCTGCGGTAATAATCCAGCGAGCGCCGGATCTCCGCCGACAGCTCCTGCAACACCGGCGCAATAGCCTCAAAGACATCGTCGCGCAGACGGTTTTCATCCATTCCGCCGCCGGAAATTGGCGGCAGGCCAAACCCGTCGTCTGGAGGCGGCATGAACGCGGGCGGGACATCGGATGCCGCCGGGCGGGCGAGGTTCAGCGTCCGGCGGGCCATCGGCTGGGTGCGGGTCATGTCATCCGCCCCGCCGCCGTCGAGCCGGCCGCTGGGAGCGCTGCGGAACGCGCTGCCGAAGTCGCCGTCTAGGTTTGCGTTCAGGTCGAACGGGTTGTCCGCCGCGTCGTCGCTGAGATTAAACTGCTGGTCGTCGCCGAACTCCGGCGCTTCATACCCGCCTTCGGTATCGTAGGCCGTGCCGGTGTAAACCGCCATGCGGTCGAGCTGGACCATGCCGTAATCGCGCTTGACCCGCTCGGCCTGGTCAACCGTGTACTGCAAAGATTCGGCAATCGCGCGGGTCAGGCTGTCTCCGGCCAGCGGCAGAGAGCGCGGGAAGGCAAGCTGGTCGCCCTGGAAAATCGCGATTTCGGTGTTCGCCGCGCCGATATTGACCACGGCGACAGTTTCTGCCGGCGGGCTGCTGTAATCTATTTCACCGGGCAGTGTCTGCGGGCGCACGACCACTTGGCCGTCGCTGAGATCAAGGATGGCCCGTGCAATCGCCAGCGGCTCAATATCTACGGCCACCGGGTCGAGGCCCGCCGCAAACATGACATCGAGGTAGTTTGCGACGGCGTCCTGCTGGGCGACCGCGAGCAAAACTTCCATGTTCGGCCCTGAAGCCGCTTCCGGGGTGCGCGGCGTCAGGGGCTGGTAGTCAATCTGGGTTTCGGAAGGCGCAAACGGCACATGGCGCTCGACTTCCCACTTCATCGTTTCTTTCAGCTCGGCATCGGTCATGCGCGGGACTTCGATGATTCGGATGACGACGGCGTTCTGGCCGGCAATCGAGCCGACCGCACGCTTGACCGTGATGCCGCTTTCGCGCATGAGCTGCTTGATGGCGGACCCCATCGCGGCGGGATCGGTGATGATGCCGTTTTGGATCACGCCAAGCGGCGTGGGGCCGAGGGCAAGCGCCGAGACGGTCAGCCCGGTCTTGCCGGGCCGAAGCTCGGCGATCTTAATCTGCTGCGTTCCAATGTCAATGCCGATCAGCGGCGCGGCGGCCATAAGCAACCTCACTCTTTTGGATTCGTTTATTTAGATTCGTGTGTAAATAGCAGGAAAAAAGGGACATGGATTTCTCCACGTCCCTTATTCTATCACGTTGCTGTTCGCTTGTCAAGCACTCCTGCGAGATATTCTCACGACTTTTCATAAGCAGAAGCTGCGGGGCGGCGCTTAATACGCATTCACATCCGCTGCGCCGTACTTCGAGAGAACTTCCGTCGCCGTGGCTTGGTCAACTTTGCCGGACGGGATATTCAGCGACAAAACCGCTCCGCCGCCGGTGACTGCGGTATGGTAGCGGTCGGCGGCTTCCGCCGGAATGCCCTGCTCTTTCAGGTAGCCGGTCGCCCCGCCGGCGATTGCGCCGGCGCCGGCGGTCAGGGCCGTCGCGCCGAGGGCCGCCGCGAGTGCGCCGCCGCCGAGAACGAGGCCAACGCCGGGAATAGTCAGCGCGGCAAGACTTGCCAGGATGCCGACGCCCAGCCCAATCCCAGTTCCCTTGACAGCGCCTTCCCCGGCGTCTTCCGGGGTCGTCGTGCTGATGCCGTGCTTTGCAGCGGTCTCGACATCGCCGTGCGCCGCCGCTGTGTCCGGTCCGCCCTGGTCAAGCGGGTTCATGTCGCCGGCAACCGGCGCGGCACCGAACCCGGTTCCCAGGCCCGTCATGCCGACGCCGGCAGTGCCGAGACCGGACCCTGGGTTGTCGTAAACGGCGACGTTGCGTCCGGCGACGCTTCCGGTCGTGTCATAGCCTGCCGCTGTGCCTTCCGTCCCATAAGCGCCGGTCGCGCCGGTGATGTTTGGGTCGGTGGTCTGCGTCGTGTACGACTCGCGTGTCTGGCCGTACTGGTCGTTGGCGACGACGCTGAGGTCTTCCTGGCGGACGCCGAAGTCCAGCAGTGCGCCCGCCGCTTTTTCCGCCATTGCCGCATCGGCAAACGAAGCATATAAATGTGCCATTGTTGTTGGTCCCTTTCGGATTGCGCTCATTCTGAGTTTACTTGTTCTGAGTTTACTTGTTCTGAGTTTACTTGTTCTGAGTTTACTTGTTCTGAGTTTACTTGTTCTGAATCTGCTGAGGTTTGTGCTGTAAGACAATCACACCCGAACTTTACCCGGCAGGCGGGCGGGGCAAACATCACCTGACCGGCGGCAATCCATTATCATTACGGCCAATCGCTCGCTGAAGCTGGGCGTCGGCGATATAGAAGTTGTACACGGCGGAAACATACTGGCTTTGAGCCTGGGTCAACGTCGCCTGGGCGGTTGTGATGTCAAGCACCGTGCCGATGCCTTCTTTACGGGAGGCGATCACGGCGTCGTAGTTGACCTGGGCGGCGGTGACGGCGGCCTGGGCCAGTCCGGCGGCTTCTAGGTTTGTTTGGCGGGTCGAGTACGCCTGCTCGACTTCCAGCCGGACCTGCTGGCGTGTCAGCTCAAGCTGATTCAACGCGCTGTCCCGGCCCGCCTCGGCAATTCGCACCGCTCCGCGTGCCAGCCCGGCGTCGAACAGCGGGTACGAACCCGTCACGAGAAACTGGGAATTGGTGCCGCGTGTCCCTATGTCATTGGTCGCCTGGTAGCCCAGCACATAAGTGCCTTTAATGGACAGCCCCGCCTGACTCCGGGCCAGCCGAAGCGCGGCAAGGTTGCTTTGGACAATCGCCTGCTGCTGCCGGACATCAGGGCGGGCGGCGAACGCCGCCGCCACCGCCGCGCTCAAAGAAAGCGCCGCCGGCGATGCTGGGACCGGCGGAAGCTCGTCCCCGGCTGTCAGGGGCACGATCTGGACAACGCCGTTTAGGTTGACGCCGAGCGCGTTTTTGAGTGTCGCCGACGCGGTTTGAACCGAGTTGCGGTTATTGAGGAGCGTGACCTGAGCGTTCGCCAGATCGGACTTCGCCTGGTAGATGTCTTTAGCCGCCGTGGTTCCGGCGTCAATTTGGGCCTGGGTCACAGCCACGGTCTGCTGGAACCGGGTCACCTGGGCGAGTGCGACTTTGACTAAATCTTCGTTGAGGAGAAGCTGGTAGTAGTCCTGCGTGACGCTGAGAATAATGGTTTGGCGCGTGTTTTGATTGCCGGCGACGGCGGCGTCTACCGCACGCCGCGCTTCGGTGTTGGCCGCTTCGCGCTGCCCGATGTCGAACAGGGTCTGGCTGAGGGCGACGCTGAGGCCGCCGCCCCGCACGATGCTGACCTGGTTGACGGGGCTGAAGACCTGAGTAGCGGCTCCGGTCGTGCCGGCGCTTGTCGTGCCGGTTGTCGTTCCCGTGGTCGTTCCAACTGTTGTCCCTGTCCCCGTCATTCCCGTGCCTGTCCCCGTTGTTCCCGTGCCTGTCCCCGTTGTTCCGGTGCCTGTCCCCGTTGTTCCGGTGCCGGTTCCCGTGGTGACGGTGGAAGTCTGGCCGGAGCTGACCCCGTAGAAAGTCTGCGAGTTGTTCTGGTACTGGTAGCTTGGGGTGAACGTCGGATAATACTGCGACTGGGCTTGCAGCTTCTGGCCTTGCGCCTGCGTCACTTGTGTGCGGGCGAGGTACTGCTGCGGCTGCTGGCGCAGGGCCAGCGCAATCGCCTGGGGCAGCGTCAGCGGGGCCGGCAAAGAGGAAGGCGGGGGCGGGGCGACCTGGCACTGCCCCGCTGGGATGGGGAAGAGCGTTAAGCCGAGCGGGAGAAGAAGTCGGCAGAGGATTTTCGGGTCACGCATGGGCAAACTTGTCCTTTGGAGATAGTTTACCACGGCAGCAGAGAAAAGAGGAAGAGCGGAACCGCGCGGAAAGTCACTCCCGGTGGTTCCGCTCCTCGCTTGGTCAATTTAGCGTTACTGATTCGGCGGGCCGCCGGGACCGCCGAAGTCGCCCGAAGGTGAGTTGCCGGTTCCATTCATCGGCATTCCGCCGGGGCCGCCCCCGCCAGGACCGCCAAAGCCGCCGCCGCCGCCAGGACCGCCGAAGCCGCCCCCACCGCGCCGGTTTCTGCCGCCGTAACCGCCGCCGCCGAAGCCGCCTCGGCCGCCCATCGCGCCCATGTCCATGTTCACGGCCACGGTTGTTGCGGCAAAGCTGCCGTCGTCATTCGCCGTGCCGAGGCTCATCACCCGGTCGCCGACTTTGATTGAACTCAGCGGCACGGTCGCGTACTTTGTGACTTTCGCGTTTGCGTCCATTTTCAGCACCAAAGACGCCGTGGAGCTGAGGGAAATTGTCAGCGGGCTGGTGCTGGTGACGGTGCCTTTTGCTGTCGCGGACGCAGTCGCGGGGATCGTGCCGGAGGCTGACGCGCCGCCGCCCGGAATGCCGGGAGGAGGACCACCCGGTCCGCCGCCGATGCCGTTCAGCGGGGACTGGCCGATGGTCACGGACGACGCCGTGATGCCGGTCGGAACACCCTGCACTTCAATCGTGTCGCCCTTTTTGAGGTCGGAGACGGCGGCTGCTGTTTGCGTCACAATCTGAGTCGTGCCTTGCGTTTGGATTGTCTGGCTTCCCCCGCCAAACCGCGAAGCAACCGTGATCGTGCCGGCTCCCGCGTCCACCGCCGAAACGGTGCCGAAGGCAAACGGCGGACGGCGATTGAAGCCCCCGCCGCCCGGTCCGCCAAAGCCGCCCGGTCCGCCAAAGCCGCCCGGTCCGCCGCCAGGCCCGCCGAAGCCGCCCTGCGGTCCCTGCGCCTGCGCCGCCGGGGCAAAAATCGGCCCGGAAAGCAGTGCTGCCGCGCCGAGCAGCGCGATTGCACCGGCCCGTTGGTTAATAAAAATTGTCTTCATCACTCTTCTCCTGTTTCTTTCATCGTCGAATTGCTGTTCTTGCTGTCTAGTGTACGCCTGCCAAATGAAAATCGTGTGAAAGCGCACTTTGTTTCGGCGCGACCTGCAAAGTGACACGCACGGTTGTTCCCTGGCCCAAAACGCTGGAAACTTCTATCGCGCCGCCGTGCGCGTCGGCAATGGAGCGGCAGATGGCAAGGCCGAGGCCGGTCCCCCCCTGAGCGCGGGACCGGGCGGCTTCCACCCGGTAAAACCGCTCGGTGACATGAGGCAGATGCTCCGGCGCGATCCCAGCTCCTGTGTCGGCGATTTGGACGGCGATTTGTTCCTCGTGTGTTTCAGCGCTGACAGTGATTTGTCCGTCCGGCGGGGTATGCCGGGCGGCGTTTTCCAGCAAATTCGAAAAAAGGCGCGTCAGGCTGTCGGCATGGCCCAGCACCAAAAGTGATTCCGGCAGATCAATTCGGATCGGCGCGGCCCCCTCGGTAGGCACGGCAGCGGCGGCGGAGTAAAGGACATCGGCAAGCGGCGTCGGTGCCAGCGAGTATGCAAGCTGGTCGGCGTCGGCCCGCGCCAGCAGCAGGAGATCTTGGACAATGCGCGTCATCCGGTCGGCAGCCGTGTCTACCGCTCGCAGCGTTTTTTCGTATTCGGGAGCGGTTCGCCGCTCAGACAGCGACAGGGACGTGTTGGCTTTGATGATTGTCAGCGGCGTTCGCAGCTCATGGGACGCATCAGCGGCGAACCGGCGCTGCTGCTCAAATGCCTGCTCCTGACGCGCAAAGCTCCCTTCCAGCCGGGCCAGCATCCCATTGATGGTCTCGGCGAGGTCGGAGAACTCGTCGTCGCCGGAGACCGGCAGCCGGTGCGACAAATCCTGCGCTTCAATCCGCCCCGCCGCCGCCGCAATCCGCCGGACCGGACGCAGGGCGCGGTCGGTCAAAAACGCCCCGCCGAGGCCGGCGACAAGCAGCACAACCGGAATGAGGTACAGGAAAGTCGCAGTCATCCGCGCTCGCTCGGCGTAGATGTGGGTCAGCAAAGTACCCGCCTGAACGGTCCCGATGACCGCGCCGTTTCGCACGACCGGCATGGAATACACGCGCACATCGCCCGGAGCGCTTTCAACTGTTGCGTATCCTTCCTCACCCGCTTCCGCCCGGCGCAGGCCCGCCGGGTCCAGCGGCGTGTCGGTGGAAATGAAACCGTGGCCGTTAGGAAGGAACACACGCGGGCGCATCTCGCCGCTGGAATCGGGTTCTTCGCCCGGCGCTTGAGAGGGACGAAAATTGGGCTGCGGCTCTTCCAAAACTCGCTGGACATGATGCGCTCTTTGGCTGAGGTGGCGATCAACCGCAGCGCTGATATTCGCCCGCAGGGTGACGCTGAACAAAACCGCGAGGCCCGCCAGGACAAGCGCCAGCACGCCAACATTCCAGAGCGCGAGACGCACACGCACTGAAGACAAGGAAAAACGCGGCTTCATCGTTTGGGGTCCACTTTCTCGCCCGGCTTCTCGGCTTTTTCGGGCGACCGCAGGACATAGCCGACGCCGTGAACGGTCTGAATCAGCTTGACTTCGTGGCCGGCATCAATCTTCCGGCGCAGCAGCCCGACATACACGTCTACCGTGTTGGACAGGCTTTCCTCGTCAAGCCAAATCCGCTCCAGGATAACTTCGCGGGTCAGCACCTGTCCTTCGCGCCCGGCGAGCGCTTCTAAGAGAGTATATTCGCGCGGCGTCAGCGTGATTTCGATCCCGGCGCGTGTGACCCGGCGCAGACGGGTATCAATCGCGAGATTCCCGACCGTCAGGATGCGTGTCTTGTGAATATGCTCCCGCCGCAGAAGCGCCTGGACACGCGCGACAAGCTCGGAGAAGTCAAACGGCTTCGGCAGGTAATCATCGGCTCCTAAGTCCAGCCCATGAACCCTGTCCTGCACCGCATCCCGCGCCGTCAGCATGAGAATTGGGGTTGGGTCGCGCTCTTCCCGCAGTGTCCGGCAGATTTCCCAGCCGTCCATCCCCGGCAGCATGACATCCAGCACCAGCAGCGCCCAGCGCCCTTCCCGTGCCTTCTCCAGCCCCGCACGTCCGTCATGGGCCATGACAACGGTGTACCCGGCTTGTTCCAAGCCCTGCTTGATGACTTCGGCAATGGGAACTTCATCTTCAATCAGCAGAATACGCATAAGAGACGCTTCCTTAACCGAGAGCATTTTACCAGCAGCGGCGTGAAAAAGTTGTGAAAATCAGGATTGAGTAGCGAGGGCGTTCACGCCCTCGTCTTAATCACGCTTTTGCTATCTTATCTACGCCTTCTTATCCACACCTTGTCACTTTGCAAAAAGTGCGGTAAAATACAGTTATGCGTATTGTTTCCGTGTCGGCCCGGCCCTGGACCCTGCCGCTGGTGTCCCCGTTTGTGATTGCCGCCCGGACCGCAACCGAGGCTCGGAACGTCCGCATCGAGATTGAGACCGAACACGGGCTTGTTGGACTGGGTGCGAGTGCGCCGGTCGGCTATGTCACCGGCGAGAGTGTCGAGTCGGTCTTGGACGCGCTCCATACGGTCGGCCCGGAGTTTATCGGCCTTTCTGTTGACCGCTTAGGACCGTTGCTGGCCCGCGCGAATGCGGCGCTGGCGGACGCGCCGGCGGCGCGGGCGGGGCTTGAGATCGCGCTGTACGACGCCTGGGCTAAAGCGCGTCACCTGCCGCTCTGGCAGCATTTCGGCGGGACGCTGGACTGTGTCACAACTGATGTGACACTCCCGATTGTGACACTGGCCGAGGCGTCGGAACTCGCGGCGGCGGCCTGGGCGGATGGGTTCCGGTCGCTCAAAATCAAAGTCGGCGACCCGAACGGTCCCGATGCCGATTTAGCCCGGATTGAAGCAGTCATTCAGACCGTGCCGGACGTCCGGCTGCGGATTGACGCAAACCAGGCATTTACGCCCGATGCAGCGGTCGCTTTCGCGGACGCGCTGACACGGACCGGCGCAGCGATAGAGCTTTTGGAGCAGCCGGTCGCGGCGAGCGACGCGGCGGGCCTGAAATATGTCCGTGATCGAACTGCGCTGCCGGTTTTCGCCGACGAATCCGCCCGCAGCGTCGCCGAGGTGCTGGCTTTGCTTCAAGCCGGCGCTATAGACGGCATCAACGTCAAGCTGATGAAGTCCGGGATCACCGGAGCCTTGCAGATTATGGCGCTTGCAAAAGCGTTCGGCAAAAAGCTGATGCTCGGCTGCATGCTGGAAACGGGGGTCGGCATCGCCGCCGCCGCCCAGATTGCAGCCGGAACCGGGGCGTTCGACTTCGTAGACCTCGACTCGTACCGCCTGCTGAAGCCGGTGCCGGGGCTGACGACTGGAGTAGAAGTGTGCGGCGAGCATCTTCTGTGTGGAACCGGCATCGGCTGGGGAACATTTGGCGGAGAATTGGCGACTAACAGCTAACACGCAAGGGATAAGCCACTATGGAACGAACAAAAACAGCAATTTGCGCCGCGCTGGCGGCCCTGACACTTGCCGGCCTCCTGCCGCACGCGGCGTTTGCCGACGGCGACAAGGACAAAAAGAAGAAAGAGCCGGTGCCGATTGTCATCGGACCCATCACGACGACGTCTGACCCGCCGAAGAAGAAGTGAAAGGCCCCCCAGCCCCCAATAATGGGGGAGCATGAAAAAATCAGAAAGGGCAGTTCCTGCCGTAATCTGACTCCCCCATTATTGGGGGCTAGGGGGTCTACGTCGCGCCTAAAAACCGCTGGCGCAGAACCAAAAGCGCGAACTGCGGCAGGGTCATCACTTTGCTGATCTTCTTCGGGTTCTGAATAAGTCTATAAAGCCACTCAAACCCGAACCGCTGCATAAAGACCGGCGCCCGCTTGACCCGGCCCGACAGCACATCGAACGACCCGCCGATGCCCATGAACACGGGGACGCCAAGCGCGGCTTTGTGCCGGGCAATCCACTTTTCCTGCTTCGGGATGCCGAACGCCACCATCACAATGTCCGGCGCGGCGGCTTTGATTTGTTCCAGCACCGTCGGCTCCTGCTCCGGCGTAAAGTAACCGTCGCAGACCCCAACAATATGGGTTCCCGGCCACCGCGCCTGCGCCTTCTGGGCAGCCTCAGCGGCAACTCCCGGCGCAGCGCCCAAGAAAAATATCCGGTAGCCTTTACCCGGCGACAGCGCACACAGATGCGCCACTAAGTCTACCCCGGACACTTTGTAGGACACGGGAACACCGAGCAGCCGCGACGCCAGCAGAATGCCGGCCCCATCGGGCGTGACGAGATCCGCGCCTTCCACAATCGCATGCAGCTCCGGGTCCTGCCGGGCGATGACGGCCATGGACGCATCAGCGGTGACAATCGTGTGCGGTGTCCGCTCGGTGATAAAGCGGTCAATCGCGGCCAGCGCCTCGTCCACCGAGACCCGGTCTACGCGCAGTCCTAAAATCGTCACACTGTCCATGCCGCTTATTATACCCGGCGAAACGCCGTGGTATAATATATTCATGCCCCCTCTTCCGCTCCGCTTCGTCGCCTTCGCGCTTTTACTGCTCCTGCCCGCCGCACCGCTGGCGTATCTCTGCCGAGGCCGCACCCCCACTCGCTTCGACGCCGATAACCTGCCCGCCTGGGAGCGCCAAGCGTCTACGGCGACTCATCTCAGCCGCACCGCTCATAAACACGGCGTTCTGCGGGCGAATGTGAAGCGCAGATTGAAAGCTATTAGTTGATCGGCAGTGTCTTGGTCGCCACCAGCAGAACATGGGGAGGCGGCTCTGGAAGATTTTGATTATCTGCTTCTTGCTGCGTCATAAACTCGCCTAACGGAATGCCGTTGTGGTAATGGCTGTTCAAAAGCAGATCTACAACCTTTGCAAAGTCGTCAGTTTCATCCACAACCGCTCCAAAAGGGAGGCAATTGTGTGAAGCAGACACCAGGCTAAAGCGTAACTGACTTGCTTTTGCATCAAACCAGCAGTAGAAAAGCATTGGGTTTATCAGCCCAAGACGCGCTTTGATCTGCCGTTCACGGGCTTGCATGATGCCCGATAAGAAGTTCAGCACATCCTCTACAGTTGTGACCTCTGCTTGGCTTTGACTGATGGAGAATGTCCAGAGATTCTTCCGGCATTCAAACAACAACCCTTTCTCGCTTGTGTCTACGGTAAGCGGATCATCTATGACTTCTTCCAGCCATTCCGGGAACGGGTTTGTGTCCATGCGTTCGTCGGTCATCTTCATTACCTTATCAGAAAGATGGTGGGAATAAATTCCTACGCTGTGGGGCGAAGCGCCTATTGGCCGCCTGCGCGGGCAAGGAGCAGAATAATCCGAGAGCTTTCCTGTACCCGCGAAGGCGGTTACTGGGCGTCCGCGCCCCACAGCGTAGGAATTTATTTCCACGATCTTCTTCCCACGCTTCTTATTCCCCAAGAAAAAAGCCCCAGCCTACAAAATAGGCCGGGGCTTTCTTTCTCAAGAGTTAGAAGGCGGCTTAGGTGCCTTCTTGCCAGGAGGCGAGATACCGCTCCTGCTCTGGGGTCAGGGTGTCAATGTGGACGCCGAGCGACAGCAGCTTCAGGCGGGCGATCTCGTTGTCAATCGCTTCGGGGACGCCGTAGACGCTCTTCTCGAGCGTTTTAGCGTTCTGGTTCATGTATTCGGCGCTTAAAGCTTGGTTCGCGAACGACATGTCCATGACGCTTGCGGGATGCCCTTCGGCGCTGGTCAGGTTGATCAAGCGGCCTTCGCCGAGAATGAAGATTTTGCGACCGTCTTCCTGGACATACTCTTCCACGAAGTCGCGGACTTCGCGCTTGGACGTGGACATCTTTTCGAGCGAGGGGATGTCAATCTCGACGTTGAAGTGGCCGGAGTTCGAGACAATCGCGCCGTCCTTCATGGCGGCGAAATGCTCCTTGCGGATCACGTCTTTGTCGCCGGTGACGGTGCAAAAGAGGTCGCCGACTTTCGCGGCATCGGCCATCGGCATCACATGGAAGCCGTCCATTGTGGCTTCGAGTGCCCGGAGCGGGTCAATTTCGGTGACGATCACCTGAGCGCCCATACCCTTCGCCCGCATCGCCAGCCCCTTGCCGCACCAGCCGTAGCCGGCGACGACAAAGAACTTGCCGGCCAAAAGGACATTGGTCGCCCGGATAATGCCGTCAATCGTGGACTGGCCGGTGCCGTAGCGGTTGTCGAAGAAGTGCTTTGTTTGAGCGTCGTTGACCGCGACAATCGGGTACGCGAGAACGCCGTCCTTCGCCATTGCCCGCAGGCGGATGACGCCGGTGGTGGTCTCTTCGGTGCCGCCGATGATGTTCTCAATCAGCTCCCGCTTCTCGGTGTGGATAATGCCGACCGTGTCCGCGCCGTCGTCCATCGTGAAGTTCGGCTTATGCTCCAACGCGCTCAGAATGTGCTGGTAGTAAGTATCGTTGTCCTCGCCTTTGATGGCGAAGGTTGCGATGCCGTAATGCTGGACCAATGCCGCCGCGACATCGTCTTGGGTGGACAGCGGGTTCGACGCGCACAGCACGACTTTCATGCCGCCGGCTTTAAGTGTCCGCATGAGGTTCGCGGTCTCGGCGGTGACATGGAGGCAGGCCACGGCGGTCAGCCCTTCCAGCGGCTTTTCCTTCTCGAAGCGCTCGCGGATGGAGCGCAGGACGGGCATTTCGCGCTCGGCCCATTCAATGCGGCGCTTGCCGGCATCGGCAAGGCTGAGGTCTTTGACATCGTAAGCGGGCGGCGCAACCGGCATCTCTGGCAGTGTCACGGGCGGGGCAGTAGTGAGGGTCATACAGTAGCCTTTCCAAAATAGACGGGAATGTCCGTCAAAACTCCCCTATTATACACTATTTCGTCAGGTAGACGGCACAGAAAGGCACGAGTTTTTCAGCCCGATGCACTACTTCGGGTTCTGCGCCAAGTAATCGTTGGCGAACTTGTCCACTTGATCAGCGATGGCTTGACGTAAATAAACTGGCATATCGCTGGTACCTACTGTGCCAACGGAACCTGATGTCCATGTGGTAGCACTAGCATGACATTGAATTGGCCGGATTAAGCAAACTACCTCGGTTAAGTTGGCAGATACATTAAATCCATAAACTCCATTATTGTTTTTCGTCGCGCTGATGAGGATGTCGAGCGACGCTCCACTATCGTCGCCTAGACTCGACAGAGAGTCGAACACGGTGATACCGGCTTTACGCAATCTCAACTCAGTCTCTACTTTAATCTGGTCAGGATCAAGGCCATCTTTTTTCGCGTCTAAAGTAACGTCCGAAATACGGACAATGACACCCTTCAATCCTGTCAGCGGCTTGTCTGTGTAGACGCTTTCGGAGGCCCCACTAATTGTAGTCGGTGCCGGACTCACAGGAGATGCATTTGCTATAGCAATGAGTTGTGGGTGACGTTCCATAAGACCCCAACTCACATATTCTGCATTTCCACTGGCAATCAGCGGCTTGAGATGGGAGGCAGAGTAGGCAAAGTTTAGGTTCTGCCCATTTGACACGAAAAAAGAGGTAATTCCCAAAACTCGCCCGTATATGTCCAGCAAGGCACCGCCGGAAGAGCCATGTGAGATGGGCGCGGTCGTCTGGATGGTCTTTGCGCCGTTGTAATAGCGGAGTGCGCTGACAATTCCAGTGCTGATAGAGCCGCCCAACCCCTCCGGGCTGCCGACGGCGACAACAGGGTCGCCTACCTGTGCTGATGTGTCGGAGGCAAGCAGCAACGGGCGAACACCTGCTGTGTTTGCAGAAAGTATCACTAGGTCTCTGGAAATATCATGGCTGGCCATTCCGTAAACTGGCTCGGAACGGCCATTTTGGAAATTGGCAGTGACGGCATGAGCGCCTTTGACCACATGCCAATTCGTTGCGATCAGATTCGTGCCGACGACGACCCCGGAGCCTTGCACACTTGCAACCCCTTGCGCGTCTAGCACAGTCAGTCGAACGACTGATGGCAGAGCGAGCCGGGCAAGTTGCGGCACTGTCCGCGGCTTCAATATAAGCGGGTGGGAAATGGGTTTTATGCGTTTAGTTGCGCTGGTACGGACAGTATATTTGTTCGAGTCAATACCCCGTGCGTGAAGTGCTGCAATGACATCTTGTAGACTTGGGGCGTTTACCACATGATGATTAACAGCAGATTTCCCTGCTGCGATAACGGCTTGCGGCGTGGTTGCTCCGAGGCAAAGTAACGCGCTAACACCGAGTGATGCTCCTAGACAACGACTGGACAAGCGGCTTCCATAATTTTTTTGCATGACACTTTTCCTCCGCTCTCTATTTTCGGTCAGAGAAGGCATCTTTTCCACCTGTGAGGTAATACAGGGAACCTTCCCTGCCCTCGCATCTGTTTTCAGGACTATGAATGAGTTGTCTGATTTGCTGGCGCGGCGCTATGGGACTGAGACGCCTGAGCTACCCCTGCGAGGCTTCACCGAGAACACCGTGCTGCCGGTGCTGCTGGCGCATAAGTCGGTGCGGCGGTTCAAGGCCGACGCTTTGCCGCCGGGAACACTGGAGATGCTCGGCGCGGCGGCCCAAAGCGCGGCGTCTTCGTCGAACTTGCAGACGTGGAGCGTGGTGGCGATTTCGGACCCAGCCCGCAAAGACGCGGCGGCGAAATTGTCCGGCGACCAGGACTTTATCCGGCAGGCGCCTTTGTTTCTCGTCTTCTGCGCCGATTTGTCGCGGCTTTGGGCGGTTTCGGAGCGCGAAGGGATGCCCGGCGCGGCGCTCGACTACACCGAAATGTTCGTGACGGCGGCGATTGATGCGTCGCTCGCCGGGCAGAATGCCGCTGTGGCCGCAGAGGGAATGGGCCTCGGCATCTGCTACGTCGGCGGGGCGCGGAACCACCCGCAGGAGCTTGCTGCCCTGCTGCATCTGCCGCCGCGCGTTGTTGCCCTGTTCGGCCTGTCCGTCGGCTGGCCTGTGGACGGCGACACGACCGAAATCAAGCCGCGCCTGCCCCAGTCCGGGGTCATCTTTCGCGAAACATACAGCGCGGACGCGCGGGACGGTGCAGTGACCAAGTATAACCAGACCATGCGCGACTTTTACATGCGTCAAAAGATGGACGTTCCCGGCGACTGGTCCGAGCATTCCGCCAAGCGCGTCGCCGGCCCCGAAGCGCTGTCGGGCCGGGACGTGCTGCGGCAGATTTTAGAAGAGCGCGGCTTCGGAATGAAGTAGCAAGACGCGAAAGCCGGGGTTGTGGAAAACCCCGGCACAGCAGCGTCCTTCGGACGAGGAGCAGGAGTTTTGCCCCTTTGCCTTGTCTTTGTGCGAAGCACACGTCATTGCCGGGGTTTTCCACAACCCCGGCTTCTCGGACACCAACAAAATCAGCACGCCCTAAGAGGAGACACGAATGACAACAACTCAAACGCGGCGGGAATTTGTGACGGCAACCGTCAAGACGGCGCTTTCGGCGGGGTTTGCACTCGCAGTGCAGCCGGTTTCGGCGCAGACGATCCACACGGACGCGCGTGGGTTAGTGGCGGGAGAAGTGCAGATCCCGACGTCGGACGGGCATATTCCGGGCTACGCGGCACGGCCTGTGGACATTGGGGCGTATCCCGTGATCTTGGTCGTGCAGGAGATTTTCGGCGTCCATGAGCATATCCGGGATGTCTGCCGTCGGTTCGCGAAGCGCGGATATTTGGCGGTCGCGCCGGAGCTGTTCTTCCGTGAGGGTGACGTCTCCAAAATCACCGACATCGGCACGATTGTCAGCACGGTTGTCTCGAAAGTCCCCGATGCTCAGGTCATGACGGATCTCGATGCGGCGGTCGCTTGGGCGCAGAAGTCGGGGCATGCCCAGACAAACAAGCTCGGCATCACGGGCTTCTGCTGGGGCGGGCGGATTGTCTGGCTCTATGCGGCGCACAACCCCCATGTCAAAGCCGCCGTGGCATGGTACGGGCATATTCTGGGCCAGCCGGACGCCCTGCACCCGACCAATCCCATAGACATCGCCGCGAAGCTCCATGCCCCGGTGCTGGGGCTGTACGGCGGGCAAGACCAGGGCATTACGCAGGAGTCGCTCGCCCAAATGCGGACCGCACTGGCGGCGGCGCACAACCCGTCGCAGATTATTTCGTACCCGGATGCCGGGCATGGGTTTCATGCAGATTACCGGCCTGGGTACAACGCAAAAGACGCCGCCGACGGCGACAAAAAGATGTACGCTTGGTTTCATACACACGGCATCTAATCCCTCTCAAAATTGACTAATCAAAGGAGAATTCGAAAATGCCAACACGCACAGCGGACGCCGAATGGTCGGGCGGCCTCATGGACGGCAAAGGCTCGATGAAGCTCGGTTCCGGGTCTTATGAAGGCCCGTTCTCGTTCAAGTCGCGCATGGAAGAAGGCACGGGGACGAACCCGGAAGAGCTGATCGGGGCGGCCCATGCCGGCTGCTTCTCGATGCAGTTCTCGGCCATGCTGGAACACGCTGGCTTCCCGCCGGAGCGTGTCCACACCGCGTCCAAAGTCTTTTTCGGCCCGGACGGTCCCGGCTTCTCGATTTCCAAGATCGAGCTGACCACCGAAGGCACCGTTCCCGGCATTGACGACGCGAAGTTCCAGGAGCTTGCGGCAGGCGCGAAAGCGAGCTGCCCGGTCTCAAAGGCATTAGCCGGAACCGAAATCACGCTAAACGCGAAGCTGGTCTAGTCTCAGCGCAAGAAAGCCCCGGTCATCAGGCCGGGGCTTTCTCTTTTTCGAATTCAGAATGCAGGATAGATCGGGTATGGGCGGCGTTTAGCACCGCATCCAAAAGACCAGGAAAACGGGCATCGAGATCTGCTCGACGCAGAGAATTGACGGAGTAGGTGCCTTCGGTGCGCGTCGTGATAATCCCATTCTCTCGCAGAACTTTGAAGTGGTGGGCGAGAGTGGATTTGGGTACTGCGGCAAGCTCGCCTTGACTACAGCACTGGTCGCCGGTCTCATCGAGCAGCGCGGCAATCCGCAGGCGAGTCGGGTCGCTGAGTGCGTAAAGAACTCCGGTCAGAGCAACAGCAGCACGGTCTGGAAAAAAAAATCGTTTCACACTTGACAGTATAGCACATCTGCGGCCATACTCCTATTGTTCTAATATACTAGAACAATAGGAGATAAACCATGACAACTACAGACTTAGCAGGTAAAGTTGCCGTCGTGACCGGCGCATCCAAAGGAATTGGCGCGGCCATCGCAAAGCATCTTGCCGCCGCAGGCGCGTCGGTCGTCGTCAACTACGCTTCCAGTCAAGCGGGCGCAGAAGCGGTTGTCGCCGAAATTGTGCAGGCGGGGGGAAAAGTGGTCGCCGTCGGCGGCAGCGTCGCCGTTGAAAGCGAAGTCGCCGCACTGTTCGCGCAGGCGAAAGACGCTTACGGCAAAGTAGATATTTTAGTCAACAACGCCGGCGTCTTTGCGTTTGCGCCTCTGGAAGCCATTGCCGAGGACGAGTTCCACCGGCAGTTCAACACCAATGTTCTCGGCACAATTCTAGCGACGCAGGAGGCCGTCAAGCATTTCGGCGAAAGCGGCGGCAGTATCGTCAATCTTACTTCTGTTGCCAGCGTCGCTGCGATGCCGACTGCCGGTGTTTACTCGGCTACGAAAAGCGCTGTGGACACGCTGACGCGCATTTTCGCTATGGAGCTGGCCCCGAAGAAAATCCGCGTAAATGCCGTTGCCCCTGGCATGACACAAACCGAAGGATTCGAGGCAATGGGAATGCCGGAGGAGATGACAAATGCCATGGCAGCAAGCATCCCGCTGGGACGTATCGGGCAGCCGGAAGACATCGCCAAAACCGTTCTCTTTCTCGCGTCCGACGACTCTTCCTGGATCACTGGCGAGCGCATCACGGCCTCCGGCGGCCAGCGTTAGAAGCTAAAGCCGAAAAAGCCCCAGCTAGATGACTGGGGCTTTTTGCGTATTAACTTAGTTTTCGACAAAGGGCAGCAGGGCGATCTCGCGGGCGCGTTTGATAGCGACGGCGATCATGCGCTGCTCTTTGGCGGTCGCGCCGCTCCGGCGGCGGGGGACGATTTTGCCTCGGTCGTCGGTGAAGGTGCGAAGCAGAGTGACATTTTTGTAATCAACTGTCTTGATTTTGTTGATGGTCAGTGAAGAAACCTTGCGGCGCCGACTGCCTCAATCCCGGCGCTCCAGCTCTGCCACCCGTGTCCGCAGCCGCTCGACCTCTGCCTCTTTGGCCTCGCCGACGCAGATATTGGGGGTAGCGACCCGCCGGAACAAAAGCATACGTGCTGTGGCGCTGTCTGGGTAGGCTTCGCGGAGCGGGCCGAACTCCGGCTGGCGGGTGGTCGCCGCGAGCGCGGCCACGCTCTCGAACACGGCGTAGTCGAGAAACGTCGAGCTGCCGCAAATACCCTGATGCAGTTGGGCAGAGATAAAGCCGGGCTGCGCCCTGTCGAACGCGGCATCCTTTGCCCAGGCGGCCTTAAACGCCTCCACATCTTCAGGGTTCATCGTGAACAAAATCATCAGGATGACCGCCTCGTTCGTGTCATCCGCAAACTGCTCCTGCAGGCTGATCCGCGGGTCCACTTCCTCAAATTTCAGCATCAGTGTCCTCTCCTTATCGGTGTTGTTTCCTTTGTTCCGGCACACCTAAGCATCTCGCCAGCTAGGGCTTCTTATCTAGGGCTTCTTATCTAGGGCTTCTTATCTAGGGCTTCTTATCTAGGGCTTTTTGTTCGGCGGCGGCATGAATGCCGCGTGTGGCTTCAGCGGCGTGATCTGGTACTGGCAGTAATCGAGCTTGACGAGCGGGAAGCTGTCAATCATCTCCTGCAAATGCTGCGGCGACTCTGCCTCAAACACAGTCACCGCGCCAAGAGTTTCTGGGACCTTTGCCCACACTTGACGAAGGCCATTACCCGCATACAGGACTCGCACTTGTGCCTCTTCCTGAAGCTCTCGCTCCATGAAGTCCGCAGGCACTCCCTCGGTCTTGAACTTCTCGTGGGGCGTGAAGATAACGAGATATTGCATAGGACACCTTTCTTTGGCTTGCTCGGCTGTGACTCATGCGTGGTTCGCATACTCAAGTCATTTCTTTGACTTGGTGTGGCTATTTTGACAGGCTTTTTTCTCCGTATCAAGGCCCGAAATTATCCTGGGATTAAACTCTCCCTGCTTGATGGTAAAGTCGGAACTATGGCGGAGACAAGTCAAACGGAGCTTGGCGATTTCCTACGGTCGCGGCGCGAAAAACTCAGCCCGCAGGTGGTGGGCCTGCCGAGCGGGCGAAGGCGCCGCACTCCGGGCCTGAGACGCGAGGAGGTGGCCGAACTGGCGGGCATCGGCATTGATTGGTATATCAGACTGGAACAAGGGCGGGTCAGCGCGTCCGCTGCCACGATTGATGCTCTCGCGCTGGCGCTGCGTCTTTCCCCGGTGGAACACGCCCACTTGAGAACACTGGCACGCGGCCCGGACCGCCTCCCGTTTGTCCGAGAAAGCGTTCCTGACGCGATCCGGCACCTTGTCGAAAGCCTCAGCCAGCCCGCCTATGTCGCCGGACTTCAGTGGGATTTGCTATTTTGGAACGCGGCGGCGGCCGAAGTGTTTACACGACTTTGTGGCCTGCCCGAAGAAGACCGCAATGCTCTTTTGTATATGCTGACCGACCCGGATGCGCGAAGTCTTTATGGGGCAGGCTGGGCCGACGAGGCGAAGAATATGATGGCCCGATTTCGCGCGACGCATGATCTATGGGCTGACGATCCCGCATTCCATGACCTCTTGGAGCGCCTGCGGCACGGCAGTCCCGAATTTACGCTCTGGTGGGAGTCGCACGACGTCAGCAGCGAGGGGATTTGCCAAAAGCTGCTGAACCATCCCCAACAAGGCTTGCTGCGCTTTGAATTTACAATTTTCCGGTCTCAGAGCGACCCAGCGCTAACCCTCTTGGTTTACACGCCGGTATGACCTTCAACAGAAAATGCCCCTGTCCATTGGGACAGGGGCGTTTTTGCTTGATTATTTTGCGTCTAATCTTTGACAAAGGGCAGCAGGGCGATTTCGCGGGCGCGTTTGATAGCGACGGCGATCATGCGCTGCTCTTTGGCAGTTGCGCCGGAACGGCGGCGGGGGACGATTTTGCCTCGGTCGTCGGTGAAGGTGCGAAGCAGGGTGACGTTTTTATAGTCAACTGTCTTGATTTTGTTGATGGTCAGCGAAGAAACCTTGCGGCGCTTGAAGCGCGGGTTTTTGCGTGCGCCGGCCGGACCGCCGGGGGCGCCGGGACGAGCGCCGCGCGGGCCGCCGCTGCTGGGGGAACCGTAAGCCATGGTGAAATCCTCTCGTTGCGATCCTCACCGGCTTGTGTCGAGGAGCCGGTGCGACTTGCGGGTTTTGGGTGTATTTGTCGTTAAGACTGTCCGCAATTATAGCACAAGGCGGAGGGGAAGTCAAGAATGGCGGCCCCGCCAGGAATAGCTTCCCTACAAAGGCCGCCGCCGTCTGCCGACAACAGAAGGATATGCACAGACCGACGCACAACTTTTCCCCGGCGATGGGCGGACCGCTAAAGCCGGCCAGCCCGGCGTGTTTTCTGCGGTGCGCGTTTTGCCTCATGCTGTTCAGTCTCAGCGCCTGTGCGGCGGCGAAAGCCGTATTTCTTCCGCACCTCTTCTTCTGGCAGTCTGAAGCCGTCACCCTCAGCGGCGGCGGCCTTGCCGCGATGGCGCTCACTGCGGCCGGACTGCGGATCACGGCCCGGCTGGAACATGCGCGGCAGCGAACCGAGCGTGGGCTGCGCGAGCGCGAAGAGCAGTACCGGATGGTGTTCGAAAATGCCGCACACGGCATTTACCGGACGACCCCCGATGGGCGAATTCTGCTGGCTAACCCGGCTCTGCTGAACATGCTGGGATTTGAGACGTTTGAGAGGCTGGCTGCCCGCAACTTGGAAGCCGAAGGCACGGGGACAGACTATGAACGCACCGAGTTCCGGCGTCAGATCGAGACCACCGGCCAGGTGCGCGGCCTGGAAGCCGTCTGGGCGCGGTGCGACGGCAGCAAGATCCATGTCCGGGAGAATGCCCAGCTCGTCTGCGGGCCGGACGGCGAGCCACTGTTTTATGAAGGCTCCGCCGAGGACATCACCCAGCTTAAAACGGTTCAGGAGGCGCTTCAGCGCTCCCATGCCCAGCTTGAACAGCGGGTCGAGCACCGAACGCGCGAGGTGATCGGCCTCAACGCCGAGCTGACCGGGGCGTATGACGCGACGATTGAAGGCTGGAGCCGCGCTCTGGACATGCGCGACAAAGAAACGGAAGGCCACTGCCGCCGTGTCACGGACCTGACCCTGGCACTCGCGCAGGCGATGGGCCTGCCGTCCGCCGATCTTGTCCAGGTGCGGCGCGGCGCCCTGCTGCACGACATCGGCAAGATGGGCATTCCTGACGCCATCCTGCTGAAACCGGGGCCGCTGGACGACGTGGAATGGGAGATCATGCGCCGCCATCCGGTTTACGCCTATGAGATGCTGTTCCCGATCGAATTCCTGCGGCCCGCGCTCGCCATCCCCTACTGCCACCACGAAAAATGGGACGGCACCGGCTACCCGGATGGCCTGCGGGGCGAGGCAATCCCGCTGGCCGCGCGTTTATTCGCGATTGTGGATGTCTGGGACGCTTTGCGTTCCGACCGTCCGTACCGCCCCGGCTGGCCGCCGGACAAGGTCCGCGCACACATCAAAGCGGGTGCAGGAACCCATTTCGACCCGCACGTCGTGGAAGCGTTTTTGCGGCTGACCGCAGAAAGCGCCCCGCTTCTTTTGAGAGACAAAGGGCTGCGGCTGGCGGCGTAATGCCTTTAAGAACCCCTCCCGCTCGTCCCTCGCTCCCTCAGCACTGGCTACCTGGAAGGCCCCTGTTAGGGAAGGGCGATACAGATATTCTGTTGACGGAAGCCGCTGCCTCTCGCCAAGACGCAAAGCCTCGGAAGACAATCCAAAGCCCTTCCCTAACAGGGGCCTTCCAGGTAGCCAGTGCTGAGGGAGCGAGGGACGAGCGGGAGGGGTTCTTAACAAGCGGGAGGGGTTCCTACAACTGATGGCTCTCCGGCTGAAGCGTGAACTCGCCCAGCACAAGATTGGCCGGCTGAGTCAGCACCGTCAAGACCGCGCCGGCGGCGTCGGCAATCGTCAGCATCTTGTCGCGCTGGACCTTCATGTCAATATGGTCCCAAAACGGGCTGTCCACGCCGCCGAGGTACAGCAGCGAGACTTTAATGTTGTGCTTGCGGCTGACTTCTAATTGCAGGGCTTTCGAGAAGCCTGTGACGGCATACTTCGACGCGCAGTAAAGGCTGGCGTTCGCCATCGGCGCTTTGCCGAGAATGCCTGCAATGTTGACCACATGGCCGCCTTTACCGGCGGCGATCATCGGGCGCAGGGCTGTCTGTGTGACCAGCATCAAACCCTTGACATTGGTGCTGAGGAGCAGGTCCATTTCCGATGCCGTGGTTGTTTCCAGCGGCTTGATGAGGCCAACCCCCGCGCCGTTGAGAAGAATATCGAGGCCGTCAAAGGCCCGCGTCGTTTCCGCCACCAGCTTCTCGACTTGAACCGGGTCGGTGACATCGGCGACAATGACCACCGCGTCCCCGCCTTCGTAACCGATCTGGGCCGCTGTTTCAGTCAGCTTCGCTTCGGAGCGTCCGGCCAGCGCGACGCTGACCCCGCGCCGGGCCAGCTCCAGCGCAACTTCGCGCCCAATGCCGCTGCCGGCGCCGGTAATCAAGGCCGTTTTCCCTGTCAACACTGCTTCTGCCATTTCTGCCGTCCATTTCTAATCGTTCATCTGGTACAATACAACCAAATCTCCCACTGCGACCCAGAGTATACCCGGAGGACTGCCTTTACGATGGCCTCAATCACCGCGCCGTATGTCGAGACCCAGCAGGTCGTGACCGGCTTCATGTACCAATTGCAGATTGCTGAAGAAGCCAACGGCCCCGGCATCACCCGGTTAGACATCGGTCCCTACTATTTTCCCGGCGCAGCCCCGCAGATGAAGTACCCGGAAGCGGTGACAAATGAGATGACCCCGCCGGGCTGGGCCGCCATCCGCTGGTACACCGATGAAGCCGGCGCAAGCTGGCTGCGCTGGGACGGCGGACGCATCGCGACCGAAGACGGCGAAATGCTGTTCCAGATGACTTCCAATTACCCGCCGAGTCATTCCGGCGCGGCCTTGTATGTCCGGCGCGGCAAACGTGACCCGGAGCGGTATGCGATTGCCGCCCCGGACTACTCCCAGCCGCCGCCCGCCATCAACCCCCGCCACGATGTCAAAGGCCAGCTTCCGTTCGCGCAGGGGACCGGCTGCGCCCCACTGCTGGCGCTTGCGGCGGTGAGCGCGGCGGCACTGGCAAAGCGCTGGATTTAAGAGAGGAGACCTACCTTCCCTGCTTCGCGGGGTCCTCCCTAAAGGGAAGATTAGGAGAGGACAATCCGGCCCCCGTTAGTTGTCTGTATCCTTCCTTTAGGAAGGACCCTGCGAAGCAAGGTGGTAGGTCTCAAAGCATTTATGACCACAATTATTGACCAAATCCGCTGGGATAAATCCGATGACGGCCTTGTCCCGGCCGTCGTCCAGGACGCCGACACGAAGGACGTGCTGATGCTCGGCTTTATGAACCGGGCCGCGCTTGAAAAGACGATCCGCTCCGGGCAGGTGACATTTTGGACCCGCTCGCGGCAGAAGCTCTGGACCAAAGGCGAGACCAGCGGCAACACGCTGAACTTTGTGTCGCTGCGGGTGAACTGCAACGACGACTCACTTCTGGTACTGGCCCGGCCCATCGGGGCGACCTGCCATACCGGCCATCCGACCTGCTACTTCCGGGAAGTTTCGGCGGAAGAAGCGGCGGCAGAAGACGGCGAGTGGAAAACAATCACTGCGCCGCAGTTTGACCCGGAACAAGTGTACGCGAAGAGCGCGTAGAAAGCTCTGTACGATTGCTGCCACCCGGATCTCCAATCCGGGTTCTTGACGCTCTATTTCAATCTCGCCACGAAAGCTCAGTGTTAATGAACTCACGCGCCCGTTTTACCCTCAGCGCCGCCGTCCTCGCCGCCCTGACCGCTGTTTCTCCCGCCGATGCCCGCCCGCCCGTGCCGATGACCCACCCCGCGCCTGCCCATCAGCTTAAATGGGATTCCAAGAAGTTCATGCGCGTTTCCGAGCTGCGGCCCGGCATGACCGGCTACGCCCTGTCCGTCTTTAAAGGCACAAAGATTGAGAAGTTCGGCATTGAAATACTCGGCGTCGTGGCAAAGTTCAACGAAGGCAAAGATTATATTATGTTCCGGGCGACCTCCGGGCCGCCGGTGACGCGCGGCCTCGGCATCGCGGAAGGCATGAGCGGCAGCCCGATCTACATCAATGGGCGGCTTGTCGGCGCGATCTCGCTCGGTAATCAGTTCGCCAAAGATCCCATCGGCTTTGCAACCCCGATTGAAGCCATGCTCGATGCCTGGAGTCCCGACCTGCCTGCAAAGCTGCCCAGCATCAGCGCGTCGGCCCCCTCGTCGGTGGTGAAGGGCTTGGACAGCACGAACTTTCAGAGCGAGATGCCGCTTTCGGTCAGCGGCATGGATTCTCAAAGCTTATCGCGGCTCGGCACGGCGCTGGCCCCCTTTCACTTTCATGTCATGGCCGGCGCGGGCATGAGCAACGGGATTGACACGAACCCGCTGGCGAAGAACCCAAGCCTCGTGCCGGGGTCGGCGGTCGGGGTCGCACTGATTCAAGGCGATTTTGACGCGAATGCGACCGGCACGGTGACCTATCGCGATGGGAATAGGCTGCTGCTGTTTGGACACCCGTTCCAGAACTTAGGGCCGATTGACGCGGCGCTGACGACCGCCTATGTCGTGGATATTTATCCGTCGTACCAGACCTCGTTCAAGCTCGGCTCGCCGATCAAGACGGTCGGGCGCATTTTCCAAGACCGGCCCTTCTCGGTTGGCGGGGTCATCGGCCCGATGCCGCAGATGGTGCCGATGACGGTGACGGTCCATGATGAGTCGATTCACCGCAGTAAGACCTTTCGTGTGCGGATTATCAACCACCCGCTGCTGACGGGCCGGTTTATTCCGGCCGTGGCCGGGGCGGCGATTTCCCAGATCCACGGCGATCCCGGCGACACAATGGCGCAAGTCACAATGGATGTGGACGCCGAGGAAGTCGGCCATGTGAAGCGCACAAACCTGTACTTCGACCCGCTTTCGATTGACCAGGCCGCGACCGGCGATTTGTCCAGCTTGATGAGCCTGCTGTCGTCGAACTCGTTCTACCCGCTTGCCGTCAAGAGTGTCAACATGACCGTGACGATCCAGAACCGGCATGATACGGCGGAGATTGACCATGTGTTCGTCACCCAGTCGAAGTTTGCGCCCGGCGATACGGTGAATGTCGGGGTCGTGCTGAAGCCTTATAAGCAGCCGCGCTACACCCAGTTTCTCGCGGTCAAAATCCCGCAGTCCACACCCGACGGTGTCCTGCCGCTATCCATTCAGGGCGGCTCCGACGGCGGCGGGGGCGGGGGCGGAAGCATTCTGGCGCTGCTGTTCGGCGGCGCATCCCCTGCCGTCTCCTCCGGTCCGTCCGCCAATGTCAGCCAGCTCGTCAAGCACTTCGAGGAAAAGCCGCAGAACAACCAGATTGTCGCCCGCCTCACCCTCCCAACAAACGCCGTCACGGTGCGCGGCGAGAAGCTTTCCGGCCTGCCGCCGACTTTGTCTTCTGTCATGCAGTCCCCGCGCACGACCGGCTACCGGGCGGTCCGCGACGAGGTCAAGCAGGCACTGACCGTGCCGTACCTGGTTTCCGGCAGCCAGACGCTGAACATCATGGTCCAGCGCAAGAACCTCCTGGATACGCTGCGTTCCGCCCCGGCCACGGTGACGACCACCACGACAAGCACCTCGTCCGCTTCCAGCGCGGCTCCGCTGTCCGCCGACGACAGCGACGCTTTGGCCTACGAGAACAGGACGCTGATCACTGCCGCCGCCCAGTCGCCGCCAGCAAGCACGACAGTGACGACAACCAGCAGCACGACCACGACGACCAGCAGCCCGGCCGCGAGCGATGCCGCCGCCGGCACGTCCGCCTCTGCCCTCGCGACGACAAAGCCGGTCGGACGCCTGCCTTCCATTTGGCGGCAGACGACGCAGGCGGATTTCGGGGCGGGAACACTCACGAATGTCGCCGTGTCCAGCCTCGGTGATGTCCGTTTGTCGCCGTCTCTCACGAAAGCCGCCGAAACCGGCGAAAACTATGTCTGGGCCGTCCAGCCCGACGGCCACGGCAATGCCTACCTTGCCACCGGCGACAGCGGCATCGTCTATAAGCAGGACGCGGCGGGCAAAGTCACGCCGTTCTTCCGCACCGGCGAGCTGGAAGCCACCGCGCTTGCACTAGATTACCGCATCGGCACTTTAGGCCGATCCGGTGCCCTTTATGTCGGAACCGCCCCCAACGGTGCCGTCTTTCGCGTCACGCCCGATGGCAAAGGTAGCAAAGTCTTCACGGCTAAAGAGAAGTACATTACAGCACTTGCGGAGAGCGACGGCGAAGTTTACATTGCCACCGGCGGCGGCACAGGGCGCATTTATCGGTTGAATGAGCATCTGAATGAAGGAGTTAACACCAGCATTTCCAACTCCTATGAAAGCCAGTTGCTTTTCACTTCGCCGGAGACTCATATTCTTTCGTTGACAGTCGGTAAAGATGGCGCAATTTACGCAGGAAGTGCTCCGAATGGTATTGTTTACAAAATCGTGCCAAACATCAATCGTGTTGGCAATGGCGGCCTACCAGCAGCAGACCCGCAAGCGAGCGTCTTGTACGATGCCGCCGAACCTAACATCACGGCGCTGACGACAGACTCACAAGGCAATGTTTACGCGGGAACGTCGGCGGCGGGGAATGTCTACAAAATTGCGCCCGACGGTACGGCGAAGAAGCTGGCGGGACTGCCAAGCGCGGGTGTGACCAGCCTCAAAACCGGCTCCGACGACTCGGTCTATGCGGCGGCGGGCGGCACGATTACGAAAATCGCCCCCGACAGCAGTGTTCAGACCTACACGACGCCCGCCGACCCGCAGTTTATCTCGCTCGCCGTGGACCCAGAAACGTCGGCGCTGTATGCCGGAACCGGGACCGGCGGCAGTGTCTACCGCCTCGGCGCAGCAGGCAGCGGCGGCGCATCGGGCCTGTTCCAAAGCACGGTGCATGATGCCGGACGCCAAGCGCGGTGGGGAACGCTTGCCTGGCGGGCCGACACGCCGGGCGGCAGCCAAATCACTTTGCAGACCCGCTCCGGCGATGTCCCCCGCCCCGATGCGTCGTGGAGCGCCTGGTCTGCGCCGTACACCCAAAGCAGCGGCATGGGGGTGACCTCTCCGCCCGCCCGGTATGTGCAGTACCAGGCCCAGTTTTCCGGCGGGGCGGCCCCGAAGATGAGCGGCGTGAGCCTCTACTACCTGCCGCGCAACCAGGCCCCAATTGTCAGCCTTACAAAGCCAAGCAGCGACGACGCGCTCTCGAAGACCGCCGCCTTGAATTGGACCGCCGTTGATCCCGACAAAGACACGCTTTCCTACGATGTGTCTTATTCGGCAGACGGCGGCAAGACCTGGAAGCCGATCACGGCCAGCGCCCAGCTGAAATCCCAGACCAAAACCAAAGCCGCTTCGGCCACTGCCCCTGCTGTGCTGGCGTCTCTCAAAAACGCTCCGGCCAGCGTGCAGGCGCTGGTCAAAGCGCAAATTGCCGCAAACAGCGCGGCGGACACGCCCAAAGCGCCAAAGTCCGCGCAGGACCTCAAAGAAACCTCTTACGCCTGGGATACGACCAGCCTGCCCGACGGCCTCTACCAGATTGAAGTCGTCGCCAGCGACAGGCCGAGCAACCCGGTCGGTGCCCTGACCGCAAAGGCGGACTCTCAGCCGTTCTTAGTCGTCAACACGCCGCCGACGTTAACAGTCGGAACCCCGGTCGTGAGCGCCGACAAGAGTATCACCCTGCACGGAACCGCCCAAACAAAGCTGGCGTTTGTCCAGGCCGTCCAAGCGAAGACCGACGGCGGCGACGCGGTCGCCGCCTCCGCCGACGACGGCCTGTTCGACTCGACCAGCGAGCCGTGGACGCTGACGCTGCCCACGCTCACGTCCGGCCCGCACAAGATCGAAGTTCAGGCATTGGACCAGGCCGGCAACAAAGCGACGCAAACGGTGAGCGTCACGGTTCCGTAGCGGGCAATGACGTGGGAAGCCATGGGATCAGAACGCCACGGAATGAATTCCGGGGCTAACAAAAACAGTGTCGAAGCGACACAAGACACGGAGCCAGAAAAGCCCGCGCGTGTTTGTTTTCCGTCGCCGCGACGGTGTTTTGTTTCAGCCTCGGAATTTATTCCGTGGCCTATTCGCAGCAGGACGATAATCATGCAGTGGCCTCTGAATTGGGAGCCGGTCATGCCGGAAGCAAAGCAGGCATTGGAAGCAGAACTGAAGCGCGAAGTCAGACGCGGGCGTCCGCTTTATTTCGTGCCTGTTGAAGCCATCGCCCGGCGGGATGACTGCGATGATGCGCTGTTCTTCCTTAACGGCTCTTCTGCTGTCGCGGTCGTGCATTTGTCATACAGCGTGGAAGAAGACCCATTGTGGCCGCACACGCAGGTCTTCGGCAGCCCGAGCGGATGGGCCGAGCAAGCCACGAGGAATGAACACTCATGAAAATCGTGCTGCCGGGCGGAAGCGGACAGGTCGGAACACTGCTGGCGCGGGCGTTCCAAAAAGACGGGCATGAGGTGGTGGTTCTAAGCCGCAACGTTTATGCCGCGCCCTGGCGTGTCGCCAGGTGGGACGCAGAAAGCGTCGGCTACTGGGCGGAGGAGATTGACGGCGCGGATGTCGTCATCAACTTGGCAGGGCGCAGTGTCAACTGCCGGTACACGCCGGAGAACCGCCGGCTGATCAGGGACTCGCGGGTGCATTCGATCCGCGCGGTCGGCGCGGCGATTGCGCGGGCGAAAAAGCCGCCGCGCGTGTGGCTGCAACCCAGCACGGCGACGATTTATGCAGACCGTTACGACGCGCCTAACGACGAGCTGACGGGCATTTTAGGCGGCACGGAGCCGAACGTCCCCGACACCTGGCGCTTTTCGATTGAGGTCGCAAAGTCGTGGGAGATGGCGCTGGACGAGGCGCAGACGCCGCACACGCGGAAAGTGGCGCTGCGGTCGGCGATGGTGAGGAGTGCCGACAAAGGCGGCGTCTTTGACGTTCTGCTCGGCCTGGTTCGGTGCGGTCTCGGCGGGACGGAAGGCAGCGGCAAGCAGTATCTGTCGTGGATACACGGCGCGGACTTTGTTCGGTCCATTGACTGGCTGATGGAGCATGAACTGGCAGGCGCGGTCAACATCGCTTCGCCCAATCCGCTGCCGAACGCCGAGTTTATGCGGGCGCTGCGCGAGGCATGGGGGACGAAGCTCGGCTTGCCGGCCTCCGAGTGGATGCTGGCGGTAGGGACGTTTCTGCTGCGCTCGGAGACGGAACTGGTGCTGAAAAGCCGGCGCGTCGTGCCGAGCCGGCTGCTGCAAGACGGGTTCGAGTTTCAGTATCCCGACTGGCCGGGAGCCGCACAGAACTTATGCCGAAGATGGCGGGTGCAAGCCTAACAGCAGGACAAAAAAGAACCCCCGAAGCGAAAGCTTCGGGGGTTTTGCGCTGCCTGGTGTTTCTGGCTACACAGAAAGAGCAGCCGGGCTTTGCGTGAGCTGGGCCAGCTTAGAACTTGAGCTGGAACTGACCGACGGCGACGCCGCCGTCTGCTTTGCCGCCGGCTACCGTCGTATCAAAGCCGGTGCCCTTGTCATCGTAGTGGACGATCTGGTAAAGCAGCTTGATGCTGGCGTTGCTGTTAATCGTGTGGCCGATGCCGATATTGACATAGGTCTCACGCGGCGAGCCGGCGGCAGCCAGCAGGCCGCTGCTGTTGTTCAGCTTGTACTTGACATCCTCGTAGCCGAGGTCCACGCCGTAGGCGCTGCTGAGGCCGTAGTTGAATCCGACCTGGTAGCGGTACAGGTGGTCACCCTGCTGAAGCGGGGAGTTAATCAGCGTCCCGTTCCGATTGGTGCCGTAGGCGGCCTTGTAGGACTCGTAATCCGCAAGCAGGCTCAGCTTAGGCGTGAAGGCGAATTTCGCCGACACGACCGGGCCGCGCACGTTGGTCGGATTGGTCCACGCGCCGACACGTCCCCAGTAACCAGGCGCGGAGAACTCCGGTCCAATATACTGGTAGCCGCCCTTGAGGCTGAAGGCACCGAAGGCGGCGCCGATCTGGTCGTCCGTCGCCTGGTAGCGGAAGCCGTTACCGACATTGTTGAAGCCCTGGTTAAAGCCGTGCGCGGAAAGCGTGTAGGACGCATCCACGAGCAGGCCGCCCTTTTTGATGCCGGGGATACCGAACGGCAGTGCGCCGTTGAAATCCACGCCCGCCACCGTTAAGCGGTTGAACTGAGCGTTGCGGCTGCTCAAGCTGGCGTTGGGGTCGGTGATGCCGTCATTGTTGCCGAGGCCGAGGCCGTTGTTGGCACCGGGAACAGTGAGCCGGGTATTGGACAGGCCGAACTGCTCCAGGGTGAAGCCCAGGGTCGCTGCTTCCGGGGCGCCGAAGGTGGCCCGGACGCCGTAGCCCTGGTCAAGCGGCGCTGCATGGTTCTGCGTGATCAGGCCGCCGGGGCGGGACTGAGTGACAGCGCTGCGGACGGGGTTGAACGGGTTGCCGAACACGCCGGTGGTACCGGCAGCGGCGGAGCCGCCGTAGGGCTGCGAGAACTGATCCGCGCTCATTTTGACGGCGAACGCATTGACATTCGCGGGGCCGGCTTTGAGCGTGATGCCCGCGCCGTCGCCGATGATGTCGCCGGAGTCGGTCTGAGTCAGGTTGGTGTAGATGTCGGCATCCACTTGCTTGAGCGTGTACTTGGTGTACTGGTTGCCGAAGCGGCCCACCAGAAGCTCCGCGCCGCCGAGCGGCCCGAGCTTGACGGCGGCATCAAGGTACGCTTTGTAAACATTTGCGTACTGGTTGCCGGCGGTCAAAGTGCCGGGACGAAGCGACGAGGGGGCGAGGCTGCCGGCGGAGTAGCCGTTCCCGCCGAACGCCGCCGTGTTGCCGACCTGGCTCAGGAAGTTCCCGAAGTTAAGGTCAACGTTTGCGGTGGCGGTGTCGGAGAGCTTGCCGCGCAGGTGCAGCAGGATGTCCTCATAAACGTCGGACGACGCCAGAAGACGGTCCTGGGTGCCGTTGGCGCCCTGGTAGATGCCGTTCTGGTCCAGGAACGGCAGGTAGTTGCCAGACGCGTTGCGGCGGCGGGAAGCGTTGCCGCGACCGATGACGTTGAACTCACCGGTGATTTTGAGCCGGTCCTGCTCGTTCTTGATTGCGCCGATCACGCCTTCATCGCGGCCAAGCCGCGCTTCCAGCGCATCAAGACGGGCGGTGTTGGCGGCGACATCCACGCCGAGGCGGTCCAGCTCCGGCTTGAAGCCATTGACAAGAGCAGTCAGCGCATCAATCGCGGCCTTGTTGCCGGCGATCTGGTTTTCGAGGTCCGAGCGCAGGGTGGCGAGGTCGCCGGCTTTAACGCCGGGGTTCATCTGGGCAAGCAGGCGGGCGATGGCGACCGCGAACTCGTAGCGTGTCATCGGGCGGCGGCCACCGTAGGTGCCGTCGGGATAACCGATGACAATGCCGGCCTTCTGGAGGGTGTCAACCGACTGGTAAGCCCAGTGGTCGGTGGGAACATCCGCGAACGGGCCGGAAGCGGCCTGAGCGTGGGTGACGGCGGGCAGGCCGATAAAGGCCATGCCGATTCCGGCGAGAAGCACTAAAGACTTCTTCATGGAGCGTTTCTCCTTGCAGAATGTTTTCTGCATTTGGACAATCGCATCTCTCCTGTTTTCTGCCGCCGCGCGAGGCTGATTCGTGCTGAAACTCAGAGCGCAATAGGCTGACTGCAAGCGCCGACGCTGTTCTCCCAAGTATCCATGTTGCCTTGAAAGTCTGCCGCCATTGCCCGCTGTCTTGCGTGTCGCGATGCGTCCCGGCACGGATTTCGGTCCCGCGTGTGGTGCGCCAAAGAACGGTTTGGATGCGTGCCGCCTCACCATCATTGGGAGAACGGCATCGGGGAATGCAGCAGTTTGGGGCTGCTCCCAGCTCGTGTGACAACCGGTTTTGCGGTTTGTTTCACAAGTTTTGCTTATTTATCCAAAATATTTAAAAAATAATCTTCGGCCAGCAGCAGCGCCGCGTAATCGTCGTAGGGGACTTCCGGCGTCCGCATGGATTGGGGCAGCAGGCGGCGCCAGCCGGGCGCGGGGTTTTCCGCCACATACCGTGCTTTGGCCCGGACCGACGTGTTGAACTCGTTGACCATTTCCAGGGGAAGTTCGGGAAACGCGGCGGCCAGCGCCCGGCGCAAAGTCGCGCTGTGGGTGGCATTACCGAGCAGAAGCCGCGCGATTTCAGGTCGCCGCCGCAAAACTTCTCCGACAGCCAACGTCAGCCGCTCGGTTTCGACGACTTTGCGTTCCAAGCAGTGCGGCGCACCGGGACCCTGCACGACAGCAAGGCCGCATTTCGCGCGTCCGGGGTCAATGGCGAGGAGGATCAAGAGACCTACCACCTTAGTTTCTAGGAGACCTACCACCTTGCTTCGCAGGGTCCTCCCTAAAGGGAGGATACAGATTATCACCGTGAGGGCGCTGCTTCCCGCGCCTTCTTGCTCTTTTCCTCATCCTGCTTTTAGGGAGGACCCTGCGAAGCAAGGTGGTAGGTCTCCGCGATCTTTGCCAATACGCTGGGGCAGTTATGTTCGACATCGCTGTTCGCAAAGCGCAAAATATGCAATCCGCGTTCTTCTAAAATCCGTGTGCGCTCGGCATCGTAATCCGCCTGATGCTGATGGACAGCCCCGTCTAGTTCGATGACCAGTCCGGCCGCATGACAATAGAAGTCAACAATGAAACCGTCAATGACCTGCTGACGCCGGAAATGCAGGCCGCGCAGTCGTCCGGCCCGCAAGTGCGTCCAGAGTCTTGCTTCTGCTGGGGTCGGCACACGGCGCATCTGCTGGGCAAGCGGCAGCTTTTCCGCCGGCTTCTGGCCGGTGATGATCGTGTGCCTCGTCTTTTCTTGCGCCACTGTCATCCTCCGTAATAGGGTCTATTGCACTGCTTCGCAGTTTCTAAGAGACCTACCACCTTGCTTCGCAGGGTCCTTCCTAAAGGCAGGATGAGGAACAGAAACACAAGATGGAAGCATCAAGCTGTATTCGCTTGTCTGTATCCTTCCTTTAGGAAGGACCCTGCGAAGCAAGGTGGTAGGTCTCCTAGAAACTAAAGTGTCGGTAGGTCTCCTCTACCCCCCGCTCACCCGGAAGCTCAGATGCAGCAGATCGCCGCTGTAGGTGTCTTCGGCGACGGAGGCGGTAATCTCCGCGCTGGGACCGGCCTGCTGGATCTGCTTCACCAGATCTACCCAGACCTCGCTGCCGATGGGACGTCCCACGAGCGGCGCTCCCGTCTGCGGGTCATGCGCCGGGATAATGCCGCGCTTTAACGCTTCTGTGCGAACCTGGTCTGTGAGGAACGCCTGCAAATGCCGCAAAATCGCGTCCTCGGACTCTGTGCCGTCTACCGTGCCACGGGCAAGGACGGTGCCTTTGGGGAAAATTAAAATGTTGCCGTAGGGCTTGAGGTCAAGCTTGACAGGTTCACCCCGGAACGTGTTAAAGCGGGCGTCGGCAACGACAACGACGCTCGGCAGGAAGCCGCCCTTTGCGGCGATGTTCTGCGACAGCGCATCAAGCGCCGCTTCCCGCGCCGCCGGGGTGCCGGCATAGCGGATGCCCGATGCATCGGAAAGCGCCGGCAGCACAAGCGCCGGCGCGTTGCCTTCGCCGCCGGCGCCTCGGCGGCGGGCGCTCAGCTCGATCTGGTCCAGAAAGACCGACAGCTCACGCCGGAGTGCAGACGGGTCCTGCCGGGCGGAAACGACGGTCCGGCTGAGTTCTTCGTCGTGCTGGAAGATCACCGTCTTGCCCTGCGAGGCTTGCAGCAGGTTTTCCTGCACCCGGTTCACCGACGCCAGGCGTGAATTACTTGCTTGCAGCGTGTCCTGCTGGACCCCTAGCTTCAGCACGGCCTTGTTGGCTTGAACCACCTGCTTCTCCGCCGCCGACGCCTGCCGCTTGGCCTCCTGCACCCCGGCGCGGGCCACGCGCACCTGCGACTGCGCCGCGCTGAGGTCGGCACGGGTGGAGCCGAGGCCGCGCTGGGCGTCGGACAGATGGGTCTGCGCCGCCGCCAGCGCTTCCTGCCGCCGGGCCAGCAGGGATCGGCTTTGAACCAGCAGGGACCGGCTTTGAGCCAGCACGGATTGGCTTCGACCGAGAATCGTTTTCGTCTTGTTAAGCTGCCCGGTCACGGCGGTCAGCGTTTTTTGGGCCGCTGCCGCCTTCGCCTGGGCGTCCCGCGCAATCTCGCCGTCCCGCACCGTTTGCTGCGCCGCCGCGCTGCTTCGTTTCAGCAGTGTTTTGTTCCGATCCGCCAGATCGCTGTTTGCCTCGAGAAGCTGCGGGCCGCGAATAAGCGCGGTCTTAAACGTGTCGTTCAGGCCGACAAACAGCGCCAGGGTCATTACGGCAATCACGCCGCCGGAAACGACCGTCCAGAGCATGGCCGTGTGCCGGGGCCGCAGCCCAAAGGTCGAGTGCCGCTTTTTGCCGATATAGCTGCCCAGGCGGTCGCCCATATAGGCCGTGACCCCGCCCATGACAAACAAAATAAACCCAAAGAAAACAATCGCGCCCATTTTATTCTAATCCCATGTTATTTTGCTGCTCTCCAAATCAGCACCGTCCCTACCCCCAGCCCTAAGATATTGGGCAGCCACGCCGCCAGCACCGGCGAGATACTACCCCCAATCGCGATGCTGCTCATACTGGTATAAATGACATAATATCCCAGCATAATCGGCAGCGCCCAAACAAAGCCGCTGACTTTGGCGGAGCGCGGCGAGCGCAGGCCAAGCACAGCGCCGACAATGGCGAAAATCAGGCACGAAAAGGGCAGCGAGACTTTGAACCAAAGGCCGACCTCGGCATTGCGGACATCGGCGCTGTCGCTGCCCCCTGCCTTCAGCTCGGCGATCTGCCGCCGCAGGTCGTGGAAGTTCAGCGTCTCCGGGTCACGCTGTAGGAAAGTGATATTCTGAGGCGTTTTGTTGATCTCATTTGTGTTGAGCGTGGCGAAATGCGCCGTGCCCCCGAAAGTTCCGAGGTTACTCACCGTGGGGTTGTGCAGGGTCCACGCTTTGTAACCACCGCCATAAGGAGTAGCCCGATCCGCGTAAAAAACTTGAGCGGGGCGGCCATCACTGCCGTAGACGGTGATGGTGACCTCCCGCATGGCTTTTGCTTGAACATCATAGCCGCGCTCGACATGCACCGTGACTTGCAGCTTGCCGTCTTGGCGGTTCGCAAAATCGAACGGTTTCGTTGTCTCACCGACAATGTCCTGCCGATGGTTGTTGAAATCGGCAACCCGTGCAGCCGCATAGGACGAAATTTGGTCGTTAAACGCATAATTGACGAAGCTGACCAGCAGCCCCAGCCCAATTACCGGAACCATGATCCGAAATAAAGAGATTCCGCCCGCGAATAAAGCGACCCCTTCACTGTCCCGCGAAATCCGGTCAAAGCCCAGCAAAGCGGCGAGCAGCATTCCCATTGGAAAGGTGTACCGGACGAACGCCGTAAAGTCCCATCCAATAAACTTCGCGATAATCCACCAGGGAATGCCCGCCGCTTGAAAACGCGAGGCTGCAAGCAGCGGTCCCAGCACCAAAAGCAGAGCGGAGGCAGAGGCAATGCTCATCAGCAGCTTGGGAATAAGATCGTTTAAGATCAACCGATCCAGCAGCTTCGGACGCAGAATGTTAAACATCACGTTCACAGCGTCAGTGTGCCTCCCGGCCCGCGCCGCAGGGCAAGGGTGGTGTTCTGACCGAGGTAGTATTTCTGGGCAATCGGGTCCCGAATCAGCTCATCCGAAGTTCCCGCCGTCTTCACTTCGCCTTCCGAAAGGATGTAAGCCCGGTCAGTGATTTCAAGCAGCTTTTGGACATTGTGGTCGGTAATCAGAACGCCGATACCGCGCTGCTTGAGGTCGCGGATAATGATTTGCAGGTCGTCAATCGCTATCGGGTCAACGCCGGTGAACGGCTCGTCCAGAAGAATAAACGCGGGCCGGGTCGCCAGCACCCGCGCAATCTCAATGCGCCGCCGCTCGCCGCCGGACAGCCGGGCCGCGAGAAGACCGCGCTTTTTGGTCATGTCCAGGCTTTGGAGCAGGTCTTCCAGCCGCTCTTTGCGCTCGGCTTTCGTCAGCGGCAGCATCTCCAAAATGAGCATGATGTTCTGCTCGGCGGTTAGCCCCCGAAACGCGCTCGGCTCCTGCGCCAGATACCCGATGCCTTCCTGCGCCCGCTTATACATCGGCAGGCGCGTGATGTCTTTGTCATCCAGCAGCACCCGCCCGCCGTCGGGCTTGACCAGGCCGACCATCATATAAAACGAGGTCGTTTTGCCCGCGCCGTTCGGCCCCAAAAGGCCGACGATCTCGCCGGGCGCAATGTCTACGGAGACGCCGCTGACGACTTTGCGCGATTTATAAGTTTTTTGCAGCCCTTCGGCTCGTAGAATTGGCATGGTTTATTATGTTGACAGAATACGGAAGGCCCCCCAGCCCCCAATTCTGGGGGAGCATGATAAGAAACAGCATGATAAGAAACAGCATGATAAGAAACAGTATGTAGGGGTGCCGCTTGCTGCACCCTCTTACTCCTCTCCGTTCTCTTCCTCTGCGTATTGCTCCCCCAGAATTGGGGGCTGGGGGGCCTTCCTACTGCGCCGGCGTCAGCGTGATATGGGTCGGTCCGGTCTCCACCTGCGGATAGTCTGCCCCCACTCCCAGCAGGATCGTCGCCGCGTCGGTGGTCGAAACGGATGGCTCAACGAGAAACCCTGACTTTGTGATGACTTTGACATGGCCCGTGAACTTCAAAATCCCGCCGCTGGGTCGGCTCATGTCGGGCAGGTAGACGGCCCGGTCAGAATGAACTTCGTAAGAGGCGCTTTGCAGTGGCTGGCGAATGTGCGCGATGACCTGCAAGCTGGGACTTCCTGCCGCGACCGCCTCCTTGACACCCGCACCGGTGCTGCTGCCTGAAGGGAGATAAGCCTTGATGTCGGTGGCAAGAAGATCATAGTTCTCCGAAGTGACGCTTGCGTGGCCGACGAGATGCACAAGCGTGGGTGTTGAGATAGTTTTGTCGGCATAAATTTCAGCGGTTCCAATGCTCAATTTGGGCGTGTCGTTTTGGGCACGGGCTGTAGGCGGAAGCGCGGCCCAGAACAAAGTGGCGCACAGCGGCATGAGAGTAAAGTTAGCTCTTCGCATTCGTAATGTCCTTCGTAATGTCCTTATAGCCTCACGGTTCCATGCCCGGCAGGGATAATAAGCGTCTTGAGCCGGGAGTCGCCGACGGCACGCGGGCCGGTCATTGTTGCGCCGTTCTGCCCATTATGGTAGTAAACATGGCCGGTAGCGACCATTTTGTTCAGCGTTGCATACCAGACCACGGTGTCGGCTTTGAGAACAGTCCCCGGCTGCGTGAGCGAGTGGACCACAACGCCGCTGGTTGCGGTGATGACGGTGGATTTACTCGCTGTGCCGCCGACGGCGCGGGGCGCGGTCAAGATCGCGCTTGCGGCCCCGTTTTGGAACAATTTCGCCCAGACGGTCGTCAGCGTTCCGTGAAAGCCGTCTGCCGCCGACTGGCCCGTTGCGGACGCCGCTCGCAGCTCGTACAGCAGCCGTCCGGGGCGCTTGGGGTCGGGCAGCGTGAACGAAAACCCGGTGCTGACGACCCCGATATTTGGGGGCGTATCTTTTGCCGGCGTATCTTTTGTCGGGGCGGCTTTAGGCGGGGCGGACAGGGCGGCATCCCGCGAGATACCTGCCAGCATGGGCGCAAAAATCACAAGGCAAAAAGTTAGGACGCGGCGGTTTGTTCTCATAAGTGTAGTATACTTGATACGCGAAATTACGCGGAAAAATTGCGCGAAGTTCGCGGCGGAATACAAGTGTAACATGGAATTGCCTGTATTAGCAAGCATAACTGAGGCAGAAGGAGAATGAATGGCACGAGCAGTCGTGACCGGCGGGGCCGGTTTTTTAGGATCACATTTGTCGGACCGGCTGCTGGCCGAGGGATATTCCGTGGTTGCCGTGGACAATCTCGTCACCGGCAGCACGGACAACATCGCCCACCTGCACGGCAACCCAAACTTTGAGTATGTCCAGCAGGATATTATCCAGCCCTACACGGTTGACGGCGAGGTAGATTATGTCTACAACTTCGCGTCGCCTGCAAGCCCGTTGGACTTCATGAAGCTGCCGCTGGAAATACTCTTAGTCGGCTCGGCGGGAACACACAATACTTTGGAGCTGGCCCGGCTAAAGGGGGCCAAGTTTCTGATGGCCTCGACGTCCGAAGTCTACGGCGACCCGACCGTTCACCCGCAGCCGGAAGAATACTTCGGCAATGTCAACCCGCACGGCACCCGCGCGGTCTACGATGAAGCCAAGCGCTACTCGGAAGCCGTGACCTTTGCCTACCGCCGCAAGTTCGATATGGACGCCAAACTCGTTCGCATCTTCAACACCTATGGGCCTCGGATGCGGATTGATGATGGCCGGGTCGTGCCGGCGTTTATCTCGCAGGCGCTGCGGGGCAAGCCGCTGACCATCTTCGGCGACGGCAGGCAGACGCGCTCGTTTTGCTATGTTTCGGACCTAATTGACGGGATTTACAAGCTGTCCCAGTCGGAGCAGTCCGGCCCGATCAATGTCGGCAACCCAGTCGAGCGAACGATGCTGCAATTCGCCGAGGAGATATTAAAAGCGACAGGCAGCCGAAGCGAGATCACCTATGTGCCGCTGCCGACCGCCGACGACCCGAAGCAGCGCCGCCCGGACATCACGAAGGCCCGCACCCTGCTGGGCTGGGAGCCGCGCGTTTCCCTGGAAGTGGGTCTGCTGGACACAATCGAGTACTTTAAAACAAAGCTGTAAGGCACAGCCGTCCTGTGACATAGCACACAGACTACAAAAAAGAAGTTGGGTAGAGTAAAGGAACCATAAGAGGAACCATTTAAGACAGCGCAATTCTTTCGACCCTGCGCCGAAGTGCCCGTTCTGCCGACAATGCAGACAGAAGAACGAAGTACTCGACACCTCCGTGACAAGAACTTCCGTAAGAGGCATCCGCGACCGTGCAGCTACGACAGGAGAATCAACAGCGTCAGATCCAGGCTCAGAAATTAGCCCCGCATCTGATCCAGGCCAATACCCTGCTGCAATGCTCAACTCTAGAGCTGCAGCAGATTATTGAGCAGGAACAGCAGGAGAATCCCGCGCTTGACAGCTTGGACGAGGGCCGAGATGTTCCGGCGGAGGCCGGCTGCCGCCTTTGCCCCGGCAGCCGGGTCGGCGCCTGCGCCCACTGCCCGTTCAGCCGCAATTATTCGGCGCTGGCCGGAGACCTGATGCCGGGCGACCTGCCGGCAGGCAGCCACGACGACGGGGATGCCGGGCCGTCCCTTGCCGACAGCCAGGCCATCGCCGCTGCACGGGGCGAAGAGACCGCCGAGGAAGAGCGTCTGTCGGCGCAAGCGGAGAATGAGTTCGGCCAGTACAGCGGCGGGGAAGGCGGCGGCGACGGCGACTTCGATCCCTTGATCCTTGCCCGGACCCAGACAACCCTCGGCGACGAGCTGCTGCGGCATCTGCGGGCGACTTCCCAGAGCCATGAAGAAACGCTTGTTTCCGAGTACCTGGTAGACAGCCTGGATGAGCGCGGCTACCTGCAACTTGATATTGACGAAGCCTGCGCGGTTCTTCGCGTTCCTTGTTCCCTGATCACGCAGGGCATCGAGCGCCTGCAAAGCTGCGACCCGCCGGGGATCGGCGCCCGCGACCTGCGGGAATGCTTGCTGCTGCAAATGCGCCATCTGCGTGAGGAAGCAGGCGGCGGCGAGAGGGACGGGGAAGAAAGCGCGGAATTTGATCCGCTTGCGCTGCAAATCTTGACGCATCAGTGGGACAGTCTGATCCAGCACCGTTACCCGGCGCTGGCTCGCCGGCTGAATGTCCCTCCCAAGCGGATTGAAGCCGCCATTGCGTTCATTCAGAAGCTCAAACCAAGCCCGGCGGCGGGCTTCCGTGTGCCGTGGGACCACACGCAGAACGGCCAAAGCCGCAGCATTCGAGCCGATGTCCTGATCAAGCGTAGCGCCGGCATCGGCTTCACGGTGGACGTGCTGGGCTTTGACAACACTTCGCTTCAGATCAATCCCTACTACCGCAATTTGTACGAGTCAATCCGTACCGGCGAAGCGTCGCTGCCGGCGGATCACCAAAAGCACGTTATCGCCTATGTCGAGCGGGCCGGGATGTTCCTGAAGAACTTGCAGCAGCGCCGCCGGACGATCCAGAAGATCACCCAGGCACTCATCGAGTGCCAGCAGGGCTTCTTAGAGACCGGCCAGCGGTCGTTTCTGCGCCCGCTGACCCGCACGCGCCTGGCAAAGATGGTCGGAATGCACGAGTCCACGGTCAGCCGTGCCCTGCTGTACAAGTATGTGCAGCTCCCGACGCAGGAAGTGGTTTCGTTCGACATTTTTTTTGAGAACGCCGTCACCATCAAAGGCACGATTGCCGCGCTTGTCGCCGAGGAGGCCGCCGAAGCCCCCCTCAGCGACCAGTCTATCGTGGACGCTTTGAACACGCGCGGCATGAGCGTTGCCCGCCGCACCGTCGTCAAATACCGCGAAGAGATGCGTATCCCCGCCTCGTATTTAAGACGCCAGCGTTAGCGCAAAACAAACAGAAGCGCCCAGCCTCGCATTCGAGACCGGGCGTTTCTGCCGTCTGTAGCTTATCCCAACGCTTTGAGCGCCCTTGCCGCCGCTGCCTTGACATCGGCATTGCCGGTTTTTTCCGCCTTCTGCAACGCCGCTTTCGCGTGCTGTGCATTGATTAGGCGTTCTTTATCCTTTGGATCAAGTGAACCCCAGCCATAGCCGTAATAGTAATTGGCGAATGGAGAGTTGGGTTCGCTGCGGATCGCCTTGCTAAACTCACTAAATGCTTGAACTCGGCTTAGAAAACCTGTGTATTCTGTGCCAATGGAGACATGAGCGAGCGCCTGAAGTTGTGCAGGCATGGGGACATTTGGGTCGAAGTGAATGTCTATCTTCGGTGCGACTCCAAAATGCGTGGTCTTCGGCAATGCGTTTTCATACACGCCGACAGCTTCCTGCCAATTTCCTGTTTGACTCAGCACAATGGCAAAGCCCATCTGCGTCCTTGTCTCCTGCGTGATTGAGGTCATCCTGTGAGGATTTTCCAGGGTGATCTCGCGGTACGTTTGAAGCGCCTCCCCTAGCCTTCCTTCACCGGCCAGTGCTTCTGCTAACCCCCGATCCGCCTGTGGGTTCCAGTCCGTGGCCGCCTGCGCTTCTCGGAACAGCTTCTCGGCACCGACATAATCTCCGGCAGTCAGGAGATCGTCTCCATTGGCAGCCAGTGCATAGGAGTGGCGATCAGCTACCAGTTCAGGTCCTGTGATTTCACCCAAAGCACTAATTCTGTGTGGAACTCCAGTTTTATCCGCCGGAGCATCAGCCAAAGCGGCAGATGTTAGCAGGAGGAAACAGAAGATTGTACAAACACTTGTGTTTTTCATTGGTTTTCCTTTCGGGGAAACTCTGGTTTCAGCCGTGAATGAGTTGTATCCAAGTTGGATTAGTAATTTGGTCGTTGATGCCCGTAACTCGGATAATGCCGGCGTCAACGGAATTGTTCCAATTTGCCCAGGTCAGTGGACGGTGGCTTAGTGGAATTGTGTCGTTAGCGCTCCAGTACCAGGAAATTGTTTCTAGTGGAACCCAGCAAACATCACCGTTGCTGGTCGGCGGAAGATACATTAGGTGAGTCTGGAAGATTTCAGAAACCCGATAGTTGATGTTGATCGGATTGGCAGAAGTCAAGCCACCAAAGCCTGGACCGTCGAATGGGTCTGTTGCTACTTGATAACCATTGGCAGGAACACCGCCCGGATTCGTTGCTGAATGCGGTCCTGGATAAAGCGGATAGTAGGTATCAAGGCCAGACCTACCATTGTTAGGATCAGCTTGTTCCGACGAGCCAAGTGGTGTATGCCAACTGTTTGGTGTCACGATCTGAACAAGGTTCCACAGGCCACCAGAGTTGTAGACGTTGAAAGGGGCAGGAGTAGTAACAGTAGTTTTGTAGGTAATGCCATTTGCGAAGCTGCCCACTCCGCCGACGTACAGAGCATAGCCTGCACCATAAAGAGATTGGTTGAGGTTGTTGATCTGCACCCGACCTACTAACGTATTCAAAGTAGATTGCGGCCTAGCAACAGTCACCGTCTGCGATGCGGTAACACTAAACGGTGCCCCCTGTCCGGCAAGAGGTGTTATTGTGGCTTTACAAGTGACGGTTTGCGGTCCTGGGACATCGCTCCAAAACCAATGTGCCGTTGGGTTAGTTGCTGGACCGAACCCGCTGACAAGCGTAGCGGAAGTCTGATCATTGCTGACTGTCCAGCTTTGAAGCGTGTTGCCGCTAACCGACCACTGGTAGGACACGGTGCAACCCGACGGAATGCCGCCGCTGAGACTGGCGGTGCAGCCCTGGCCGACCATGATCTGTGGGTTGCCGGAACTATCTAATATCTGCTTACCGTTGCCGTCAGTCAGTGGGCCGGTAAGATTGAGTGTAACCACAGATGCAAATGCACGGTATTTAACATGGCAATAATCGCCAATGCTGCAACTAGCCGTTGGAGTGCAGGAAAGCGTGATATTACCACTAGCGTCAGGTGGAAGTACCGAGATATGTGTCCCTGCACAGGTATAAAATTGGTTTTTGTTCTGGTAATTGACGACAGGATCGCCGAATCCATTGTCACACTTACCATCGGCAGGGATATAGTAGGAGTCTCCATAATCAACCGTGGATGTTTGCGTGACTATAACCTGAGTTGGTGCCGCAACATTGTTGCTGCCACTGTTCCAAGTAAACTGTGTCTTGATTGGACCGCTGAGAGACGTCATCGTAACCCGGTCGTTAGTTCCGTAGTTAACGCCAAACATATCCAATTTGTACGGAGAAGTTCCGCCACGATCATTAACTGAACTGCCACCGCTGTAAACAGGCCCGCTATAATTTTGTGCTAAGGTAGGAGAACTAGCAGTAAGAATTGCTATCAGAAGCAGAAACGACGGGGCGCAGAAACGACGGGGCGCAGAAACGACGGGGCGCAGAAACGACGGGGCGCAGAAACGACGGGGCGCAGAAAGTGAAACATCAAGGGTTCCTCCACACAAAAGCCGTAGCAGCAAGCCGTGCAGCCAATCTTTAGAAAGTGGCTGCGGACGCCCGACGTTCAGCGTCTTGATCTATTGTAGCACAGCTTACGCGCGGTGTCAAGAGCTATTTTTGCCGTCTTTTTGCGGGCTATTGCTTGCGCTGGGTAGAGCCTTCGGATTTCACACTGTCCGCGCTTCCCTGCGCCCGACGCGCGGCGATTAGCTCTTCGTAAATCTTGATGATGCGGCCGCCGACGGCTTCCGGAATGCGGGTGGCCGCGCCGCGCTTGGCTTCTTCGGCCATTGCTCGGTGCCGCGCCGGGTCAGTCAGGAGTTCCAGCGCACGGGCTGCCATCGCGCCGGCCCGGTCTTCTACGAGATAGCCGTCTACGCCGTCGCGGATGGCTTCGGGAGCGCCGCCGGCATTCACGACCAGACACGGCAGGCCGGCGGCAAGGGCTTCGCCGACGGCTAACCCCTGCGTTTCCGTCTTTGAGGGGAACAGGAAGATGTCGGAGGCTTGGTACAGCGGATCAAGCTTGGTCCGGCCTAGAAAGCCGGCAAACCGGGTGCGGCGATGGATGCCGAGCGCACGCGCCTGGTGTTCCAGCGCCCGGCGGCTTTTGCCGGAGCCGGCCAGCACCAAATAGGTATCGGTCGTCTTCGCGGCAATCAAGGCAAACGCCCGCAGCAGCAGTTCCAGATTCTTCTCCGGCGCAAGGCGTCCTACATACAGCAGGATGCGGGCGTCGGGAGGCAGGCCGAACTCCTGCCGGGTCTCGGCGGGACGCGCCAGCACATAGGGCGGCGCGGGAATGGCGGTCGGCACGACCGACACCGGCGTTTCCACACCGCAGCGGCCTGTGAGAACACTTTTGGTCAGCTCGGACGGGGCCAGCACCCGGTCGCAGGAGTTGTAAAAATCCCGCATCCAGCGCACCAGCAGGTGCCGGGTCACGCCGACGGTCGGCAGCGGCAGGTAGTGGGCGTACTCGGTGTAGAGGGTGTGATTCGTGGCGACATGAGGCAGGTTCAGAGCGCGGGCCGTGCGGCGGGCTACCAGCCCCAGAAAAAACGGCGACTGGGAATGGACAATGTCCAGCTTCAGCGTCCTCAGTGCGTAGGTGATGCGCGGCGAGAACGGAATGGGAACGACGTAATCCGGCTCGACCAGGGCGTTGACCGACGGATAACGGTAAACGCCGGGCCGCTCATCGTTATAATGCGGGTAGCGGGAGGTGAAGATGAAGACATCATGCCCCGCCGATTCAAGCTGGGCGGTGAGGGTCTGGACCGACGTGCTGACGCCGTTGATCAGTGGCGGGTAGCTTTCCGAAAAGATGCCAACACGCATAAGAGTGGCCTTTAGATAATCAGCATGGCATCGCCGAATGACAAAAAACGGTATTCCTGCCGGAGCGCTTCGGCGTAGGCGCGGCGGATGGAGTCGGTCCCGGCGAGGGCGCTGACGAGGAGAAGCAGCGTCGAGCGCGGCATGTGGAAGTTTGTGACCAGCGCGTCTACCACTTGGAACTGATAACCCGGCGTGACATACAGGGACGTTTCGCCGTCCCTCGGCGCAATCCGGCGCGGGCCGACGGCGGCGCTTTCGAGGGTTCGGGCGGACGTAGTGCCGACAGCGACAACCCGGCCCGTGGCGGCGTTGACGATTTCAGCGGCTTCGGGACCGACCGTGACCCGTTCAGCGTGCATTTGATGGGCGGCAACGTCGTCGGTCTCAATGGGCCGGAACGTGCCGAGGCCGACATGAAGGGTGACGCGGGCAATCTGGACGCCCATCGCTTCAATGCGGGCCAGAAGCTCCGGCGTGAAGTGCAGGCCGGCGGTCGGGGCCGCCGCCGAGCCGCCGGTGTCGGCATAGACCGTCTGGTAGCGCTCCCGCTGCTCCGGCGGCAGGCGCGTCCCGATATACGGCGGCAGCGGGGCTTGCGAGTGTGCGGCAATGGTGTCCTCGACAAACACGCCGTCCGGTGCGGTGAATTGCAGCAGCCGTCCGCCCCGATCATCGGTGCGCTCGACGACTTCAGCGGTCAGGCCGTCGCCGAACTCGACTTGGACGCCGGGCAGGAGCTTCTTGCCGGGACGCACCAGGGCTTGCCACAGCCCGTCCGCGACCCGGTGGGTCAGGAACGTTTCGACAGTCCCTTCGGGATGCCCTGTCCTCGCTCCAAACAGCCGCTGGGCCGTGACCCGCGTGTCGTTGAGGACCAGCACGTCGCCTGCCCGCAGGTGGGACGGCAGATCGGTAAACTGCTGATGCGCGATTGCCCCGTCCATCCGGCCTAGCACCAGCAGGCGCGAGCGGTCGCGCGGCTCAAGCGGCGTCTGCGCGATCCGCTCGGCGGGCAGGTCATAATCAAAATCAGCGAGCCGCAGCGGGGGCATGGGTTCTTTCATGGCGGGAATACGCCCTCATTGTAGCGGAAGGGCAAGCCGATGTCAAGGGGGCAGAAGAAGGTGAGAACAGGGCGACTGCATTTGAGGGCGAACATAAGGTTCGCGCCCTATGCCATTTTGGTCTGCCCCGTAGGGTGCGAACCTTGTGTTTGCCCTTCGTCGCCCTTCCTATGCAATCGCTCTGTCAAGAGGCGCGGCAGACCAATACCTGCTGCCGGGAGGCACTGGTGAACACGGACTTGTCAAAGCCGCCGAATTTGGCTTCAATGACAAACCCGGACAGCGTGAGCAGCGCATCGAGTTCCTGCGGGAAGAAGATGCGGAGGTCGAGCGGGCGCATGTCTGTCGGCTCGCCTTCAGCTTGATAGTGCCACAGCGCATGAAGGACCTGCGCGGCGGGGTTATAAGAAACGGTCTCCGTCACGATGACTGTTTTGCCGTCGGGCCGCCCGTATTCGGTCACGGGGTACGGCGTGCTCGGCTCACGCAGGAGCAGTGGGAGCGACGGGTTGAACATGTCTACGAGGAAGCGGCCTGATGGGGACAAGTGCCGCCGCACAGACGCAAAGCAAGCTTGAATGTCAGGCAGCGTGTGCAGATGGCCCAAAGAGTTGTTCGGAAGGAAGATCAAGTCGAACTTCGCGTCTAAAGCAAACTCACGCATATCGCTGAGGACAAATGCCGGGCGGGCGCCACGTGCAACGGCTTTTGTTTTTGCCGCTTCCAGCATGGCTCCCGCGCTGTCGAGGCCGGTCATCGAAAAGCCGCGCTCTGTGAGGGGGATTGTCAAGCGTCCCGTGCCGCAGGCAAGCTCTAGAACCGTTCCGCCGGGCGGGACAAAAGAAGCGTAAAAGCCCGCTTCGTCCTCGGCGTTGTGGCCGATTGCCAGTGCGTCATAATCCGTACCATCGTCGTAAATAGAGTTCATACAGCTCTGTGCGGCAGCTTCTTATGCAGGCTGGCGACCATGCCGCGCCCATCGTAGTGCAGGTCCACCTGGTCCATCAAAGCCCGCATCAGGCGGATGCCGCGTCCGCCGAGGGCATCGGTGTCTTCTTCCATCTTCACGAGGCCGGGATCAAAGCCGCTGCCCTCGTCGTGGATTTTGATGACGAAACTCAGTCCAACCATCCCATAAGCCAGTATCACCCGGCTGTCCGCACTCGGCGAGCCGTACAGGATAGCATTCGTGACCGCCTCGCCGACCGCAATCTCAATGTCGGCCAAATCAAGCGCGGTAAATCCGGCGTGGCGGGCGGCATCCCGGACCTTTTCGCGGGCTGGGCCGGCGTTCTGCGGGTGCGCGGAAAACTCAAATTGGTCTAGCGGGTCGTGCAATGTAATCCTCGGCACTCTCTGTATCCTAAGACACACGCAACGCTTGCGCTGGCGTGATATGAGAGCGTACCCCGGAGATTGTTCGCGCCAAACATCAGCATCTTCCGCTAACGCAGTTACAGCATCTTCCGCTAACGCAGTTACAGCATCTTCCGCTAACGCAGTTACAGCAGCGTCCCCTGCCCCAGCGCAGACGGCGGCGGGGTGAGGCCGAGGTGCTCCCACGCCCGGCGGGTGGCGACCCGTCCGCGCGGCGTCCGCTGCAAAAAGCCCATCTGCATTAGGTACGGCTCGTAGACATCTTCGAGGGTATCGCGCTCCTCGGACATCGCCGCCGCCATGGTTTCCACCCCGACCGGCCCGCCGCCGAACTTCTCGATTAAGATACGCAGCAGCCGACGGTCGAACTCGTCTAATCCCGAAGAGTCCACTTCCAGCATCGCAAGCGCCGCCGACGCCACTTCCCGGCTGATATGGCCGTCGGCCTTGACCTGGGCGAAGTCCCGCACCCGCTTCAGCAGACGGTTTGCGATGCGCGGCGTCCCGCGCGACCGCCGGGCCAGCTCCCCCGCCCCGTCCAGATCCATGTTCACTTCCAGAATGGCCGCCGAGCGCGTAATAATCTCCATTAAATCTTCGGGCGTGTAAAACTCAAACGTGTGCTGAATGCCGAACCGATCCCGGAGCGGCGAGGACAGCATTCCCGACCGCGTGGTCGCGCCGACCAGCGTAAACGGCTGCACATCCAGCTTCACCGTCCGCGCCGACGGCCCCTGCCCGATGACAATATCCACCTGGTAGTCTTCCATCGCCGAGTAGAGTATCTCTTCGACAGGCCGGGAAAGCCGATGAATCTCATCCAAAAACAAAACACTGCCCGCTTCGAGATTGGTCAAGATCGCGACCAGATCGCCGGGCCGCTCAATCGCTGGTCCCGAAGTCGCCCGCAGCGCCGCGCCCATTTCATTCGCGATAATCAGCGACAAGCTTGTCTTGCCCAGCCCCGGCGGCCCGTGCAGCAGCACATGGTCCAAAGCCTCGCCGCGCCGCTGCGCCGCCGTCATAAAAATGCTTAAGTTCTCTTTAATCTTCGGCTGCCCGATAAACTCACGCAGGCGCTTAGGCCGCAGTGAGTACTCATCGCGGTCATCATCGCCCGATTGTGGAGAGATCATCCGTTCGGTCATAGTCACAGTATACCAGTTCGTTTCAGCAAATTTGCGTGTGTTATTCTTCCGCCTCCATCTCCTGTGCCTCGGCTAATGTAATCGGCTTCGCCGCGCCATGACGCAGTGCCAGAATAGTCACAATCGGGCCATCCATGCTTTCCTCCCGCACAGCAAATAGAACGCGGTAGGCACTGCCGCGTCGGTACACCAACTGCCGCACATTCCCGCGAAACCGTGCGGCCTCTGCCGGCGCAGGGTGACGCAGCGGCAAGGTCGCGAGTTTGGCGATCTCCTCGAACAAGCCCTTTTCCCAGGCATCCGCCGACCCACTTCCGCTATACCCAGCCAGGCGATCATGGGCAGCGTCTATTTCGGCAAGTGCACGGTCCGTGAAGCGCAAGCCGTAAACACGCAGCGGCGCATCATCCGGTTCTCCGTGACCGTTTCCTTGTCTCATGCCGCGTCTCGTACAGAGGACCGCCGGGCGGCCCTTCGCGCTTCCCGCCCTGCCCACGCCTCTTCAAACGAAACCGTGCGCCCGGCGTCTATGTCGGCAAAGCCCTCGGCGATTGCTTGGCAAGTTTCTTCGTAGTCCAATTCGGCGGCTTCCAGGGCATCGAGCAGCAGAGCATCGGCAAGATCCTGCGCTTCCTGTCCCCTGAGTCCAGCCTGCTTCTGAAGCAATGTTTCCGTTTGCGAGCTAAGTGTCAGTGTCATTGCGCGTTTCCTCTCGCATTATTGTACCACAACCTCGCTTATCGCACTGTGTAGAGCGTGTGCCAGTGGTTTGCAATGGCGGTGGCTCCGGCAAGACCCGGCTCGATGTGGCTGACGATCCACGGGTCGGCGGACAGGGCGCCGTGGCCGTGGAAGAGGGTTTCCAGGTCAGACAGCAGGAAGCCGCGCCGGGCGGCGAGGGCACGGATGCCGTTGTTGAGGGCGTTGAAGGCGGTGCGGGCCTGCTCTGCCGTGTCCGCCGCCATGCCGAACGCACCGAGAACCGAGTTGTCGCCGTCGGTGGGGTCGTAGAGGGTGTTGATAATCACAGGGCAGGTGAACGCGCCGAGATTGTCTGCGATCTGTTCCAGGTTTGCCAGCGGCTCGGCGGAAACCGCGTCCCAATTTCCCTGCGTGTTGACCACCGACCACGCGCCTTGCAGGAAGTCATTGCCGCCGGCGGTGAGCGTCACGATGTCGGGCTTGAGCGTAATTTCACCCCAGGCTTCCAAGACCCCGGCGGTGGTGCGGCCGTCGCGGGCCAGGGTTTGGAAGTCAGCGCCGAGGAGCCGGGCGAACTGGCTGACTGCCCCGCCCTGCGCGATACCGGTGTAATCGTCAATGCTGATTGAGTCGCCTAATGCTAGGTAGTTCATCGTAGTTTGTCTTGCTAATTATTCTCATCACGCTGCCGCCAGCAGCGCTTCTTCCACAGCCTGCGGCAGCTCAATCGGCGCAAACCAGTTTTCTGGGTAGAGGTAGTCCTCGCCCGACTCATCAATCACGCGCAGGTAGCCGTCTGATGCGGCATCATTGTCCGGCAAAACTTCGTATAGCTTGCGGAGTTCCAGCGAGACTCCGTAATCTTCGTTTTGCACACAAACTACGAATTTATGGTTTTTCTCCATGATTTTGTTCTCCAGTCATTTCAAGAAACGCTTAATTTTGATTTCTCGCCTGCCGATGCCATTGGCTTCGTACCAGTGCATCTCAGCGGCACGGATTGTGCCATTCATTAACCGGATAGTCGCTTTGCCTTTCAGCTTACGCCATCGGCCTCTGCCATAGAGCCTTTGAAGGCGAGCAATATCCTTAATACTTGCGTTGACAGCAAACGGTTCGATGTTAGAGATACGCCCAATGATTTCTTTGTAGGATCATCCCTTGCCGCCGGAGCCATACAGACTGTTCAGGGCAGCGCTAATGACAGCGCCAATGTTTGTCTTATCGCTTGCCTCTTTAAGAGCCTTGTCGGCGGCGGAGCGGGCGGCGTTGCGGTTGTAGCCGAGAGAAATTAAACCTTCCACCACATCGTCAAAGATGTCTTCAACGGCGGGCTTTACCGCTTTAGCCTGGATTGCATCTACCTTCCGAGCGAATGCGAGATTGGCGAGCTTTTCCCGCAGTTCCAGCACAAGCCGCTGGGCGGTTTTGAGGCCGAGGCCGGGAATGCGGACCAGGGAGCGCGTGTCTTCGGACGCCACGGTGCGGGCCAGAGCCTCGGCTTCCATCACGGACAAAATGGACAGGGCGACTTTCGGGCCGATGCCGGTGACGGACAGCAGCAGCTCAAAGACTTTCTGATCGTCGGGGGTTAGAAAGCCGAACAAACTAATTTCTTCGGCCCGCATGTGGAAGTGGATGTGCAGAAAGACGCTCTCGCCGACCGCCGGCAGGAAGCCGTGGATGGACGCCGGGACATTGACCTTGTAGCCGACCCCGCCGACATCGAGAGTGACCGCCGTAGCTTCGGCATGGACCAGTTGGCCGCGCAGGGAAGCAATCATCGCGTCCCCTCCCCAGAAGCCGGCTGGGTCAGGGCATGGCGCAGGGCTGCAATAAGCTGTTCTTCGGCGGCAGTGTCCAGCGCACGGCTTTCGTTCGGGTCGTAATGGTCCCCGTAGCGGCTGTCGGCGAAGCTTTGACCGGCAAACTCGGCCGGCTGGGCGTAGCGCGGGAAAATGTGAAAGTGGACGTGCGGGGTCAGGTTCATCAGGAACATAAAGTTGTAGTGGCCGGGTGCAAAGAGCGCTGAAAGCGCGGCTTGAGTTTCGCGGACAAACGCCCAAAGCGAAAGAACTTCGGCGTCGGAAAGAGCGGCAATATCGGTCTCATGGCGGTTCAAGGCAAAGAAGACGCGGCCTAAAGTCGCCTGGTTCTCGTTCAACACCAGGGTCCAAAAATCATTTTGGAGAATGACGCCGCGTGTCGGTGGGCAGAGCGTGCAGGCGAACGAAGTGTCAGGCATATGAGAGTATACCTGAAACATGGAGAGGTGAAGAGGGCAACCGTAGTTTGGCAAGGCGTGGGACGAGAAGCGTAGAACTAAAATCCTACGCTCCGGATGCCCTGGCTGCCGGGATTGTCTCGCACGGCCATTGCGTCCTTTGACACCGCGTTGATCGATTATATCGGCGTCAGCCGACGCGATGATGTTGCTTTGCTGCTGCTCCGGCGCACGGGAATCTACCAACCAGCACCGCTACTTATGCCTCAACTTCGAATAGGGCAGGATGATTTTCTTCCTCAGCCGCAGCCGCCCGCTTGAGCACCTCGACACTCATAGGTATATCCAAACGTTTGTGTTCTTCGACCATCTCCGCGATCGTGACGATCTGAATATGGGGGTAGCTTTTCTGCATTAGGGTATAGTCATAGAACCCGGCCGCTTTTGCCTCAGTGTCCATCCCTTTTGTCTTCGGCTCCAGCGTCAGGAAAACTCCTATCTCGGCTTTTTCCCTTTGGCGGTCATTATTGAACTTCGAGATGTCGCCACGACCAACATTACCGGACTTGACCTGAAACACGATTTTTTCGTTCTTGGTTCTTCCAGTCATAAAGAACGCAATGCCATCAATGCCTTTGTCGCCACCTTTCTTTTCGTTGATCCTCGCCCGGTTTTTCGAGTAGGTTAGCACAGCCCACTTTTCAAATTCTTTCCGCACACGGTCATCTTTCTTGAGTGCCAGTGCCCTTGCCGATTTCATGTCACGCGGAATGCCATTCTGCACAATGTTGTCCAGCGCTTCCTTGCCAAACTTATCTTCGATACGACGCAAAATCAGCGAAATACTTTGGTAGGTAATGTCCACTCCAATCCATTTGCGTTTTAGGGTTTCGGCAGCGACCACTGTAGTTCCGCAACCGCAGTAAGCATCCAGCACCACATCACCCTCATTAGAAGACGCTTTGATAATCCGTTCCATTAAGGATTCGGGCTTCTGCGTGGGATAGCCCAGCCTTTCTCGGTCCTGTGTCGATAACCAGCGTACATCCTCGTCTATGCCTAGTTTAGTGTTAAAGACCGTGCCGGAAGTGTAAGGCTGGAAAGCCCAAATATCGGGCAGAGGCTGACCATCAGTGGGCTTAATGTACCTCTGATAAAGCGGCCATGTATCGCCTTCGGTGAGAGTAATGTGGCCAAGATCATACAGTAGATCCAGCTTTTGGTGCTGCGACAGGGCGAGGAATGCCTCTTCCTCAACATCTCCTACCCCCAATAGGTCCTCTACCAGTGCACCAGGAATAGCCCAATGCCGTCCCTTAGCAGTCGGGTCAATTCCTTTCCACGGAAGCCCTGATTCACCATTGCGTGTACCGGAGCCAGTCAGGACGTTACCATAATAGTTGGTCCGATAGCCCTGCTCATCCTTGACAAAGTTTTCGTCAACATGCCCCTTCATGTAGGTGCGCTTTGGCCTGTTCCATGTGTACTGATTGCTTTTGGTGTAGAAGAAGATTACGTCATGCACCGGGCCATACCGTGTCAGCTTGTTGTGTGACCCGGTACGCCGCCAGACAATTTCGTTCTGGTACTCTCCACCCTGTGAGACGAAAATTGCGTCCACAACTAGTTTGAGGTAGTGACTCGCAGTTGGATCGCAATGCAAGTAAAAGCTGCCAGTTGGCTTCAAGACACGGTGGATTTCAGTAATCCGTAGTGCCATGCTTACCAAGTAGGCCATAAGACTACCGCGTTTTAGTACAACCTCAAGGCCCGTTATGAGATCGACAATGTTCTCGGCGAAACCCTCTTTATCATTAGCGATAATTTCAGTGAAGCCTTCATCGGCTTGTTCATCCCAAACCCAGGTATCGGTAAATGCCTGCGCCTGCGCCCGATCCTCTCCACCGATGTTGTTATAAATTTGGTTATAGTTACGCTTGGAATTGAAGGGAGGATCGATGTAGCAGAGGTCTACCGTCTCCGTCTTAATTGACGCTCGTAGGTTTTCAAGATTGTCGCCGTAAAATAGCTGATTCATGTCTGACTGTTAGACAACCATTATGTAATTTCCTGCCTGTCCGGGTTGAAATCAGCCTGTAATCAGTTCATATCACGTTGGGAAATTCCGGCATGGTCGCAATTGCCATTCGCTCTTCCTCCAATTTCTCCTTTGTCTTGGCACTCACACCCAGTAGGCCGTGACGGACAAGATGCCTTCGGAGTGGAGGCACTGGCGGAGGGTCGGCTCGTCGGGGTTGGACAAGAAGACGCTGCCCTGGTCGTCGCCACGCTGGACTTCGACGATCGGCAGGGCAAGCGTCTCCCTGCCAAGCTCCGTGTGCAGGCGGGACGCGGCACGGGCGTCTTTTTTCGGGTCGGACAGGCCGTATTCGACCGTGAGAACATTCATCTCGCGGCGGAGGCGGCGGACATCGGGCTGGACGGGGTTGCCATAAATGGTGATTCGGCTTGCCATAAGTAGTGGTCTCCAAGACGTAGAGTTAGGCGGATTGCTCGCGGGATTGCAGGGAGTCCGCGCAGGGCGAGACCGGCGCGTGGCTAGACGACAGGGCAGCGGCTTCGACCGCTTCGGGTAGGGTCGGATAGGCGTGCATGGTCAGGGCGATGTCGGCGACGGTGAGACGGCCGCGCATGGCGAGGCACAGCTCGTTGATCAGCCCGCCTGCCGATGCGCCGGCGATCTGGGCACCTAAAATCACGCCGCTGCCCCGCAGCGAGACGATCTGGACAAAGCCTTTGGTTTCGCCGAGAATGATAGACTTGTCGAGGTGGGCAAACGGGAACCGGGCCACATCGAGGTTAGTTTCCGGGTGGCTCATGCGGGCCATCGCGGGCGAGAGGCCGACCGAAGCGACTTCCGGGTCGGTGTAGGTGACGCGCGGAATGACACGGTAATCGGCGGGGCAGGACGGCTCCTCGCCGTGCAGGCCGGCGACCGCGTTGGACGCGGCAATCGCGCCTTCATACGAGGCGACATGGGTGAACTTGTACTCGGAAGAAACGTCGCCCGCCGCGAAGATATGCGGGACATTGGTTTGCAGATAAGCGTTTGTCTTCAGCCGGGCATCCTGCTCGCACCGGACGCCTGCCGCGTCGAGGTTCAGGCTGCCGACATTGCTTTTACGGCCCGCAGCCACGAGAATGGCATCGCAGACAATTTTCTGCCCGCCGGTAAGGTGGAACGTCTTTTCGCCGCCGCTGACCCTGACTTCGTCCGCATGGGCATTTGTGACAATCTGGATCCCTTCGGCGAGAAGCTGCTCCTGCAAGACCATCGCGGCGTCGGCATCGTCGCGGGCAAGTATTCGGGCGCCGTTGTGCAGGATGGTGACTTCCGCCCCAAAGCGGCGAAAGACTTGTCCCAGCTCGCAGCCGATGGCCCCGCCGCCGATGATGACAATGCGCCTCGGCAGGGTCGTCCACTCGAACACAGTCCGGTTTGTCGCGTAGCCGGCGTCTTCCAACCCCGGTATCGGCGGGATGCTCGGCAGGGAGCCGGTGCAGAGGATAAACTGCTTGGCTTTGTAGCGCGTCTGGGTTTCCCTGCTTTCCACCGTGAACGGGTCCACAAACGCGGCCCGCTCGCAGACCGTCGTGATGCCCTGCTTTGCGAAGCTTGCCACCGCGTCCCCGCCGCCGACGTCTTCAATCGTCCGGCGGGTATGATCCATGACCGCGCCGAAGTCCGCCTCCCCGGTATAGTTCGGCAGGCCGAACGCCGAAGCGTTCTGCATCCGGCTCCACAGCGTCGCCGAGTGGATTAGCGCCTTCGAAGGCACGCAGCCGGTATATAAACACTCGCCGCCGATGAGAGACTCCTCAAAGATCGCCACGCTTGCGCCCATCTTCGCCGCCGTCCGCGCCGCCTTCGGTCCCGCCGACCCCGCGCCGATCACCGCCACATCAAATTCTTGAATCTCTTGCCCAGTTACATCTTGCATAGCCGCCATTATACCCGACTGCCGGCAGTCAGAAATCTTTCGGCGGGCAAAAGAACCAGAGGACAAACGCATAGATTAAGCCAATCCCATAAACTGCCCAAAAATCAGGACGCCAGGGGCAGAGCCGAATCGCGTGCAATAATTCTCGCCGACCTTCGGCGAACTGGCGGTCTTCTGTGAGCGTCAGCCCCAGCAGGGCATGATAGCGGGCCGTCTTCGGCTCTAGGCGCACTGCCCCGTACATCTCGGCAACGGCTTCCGTCCGCTCTCCTAAAGATCTTAATGCACTTGCCAAAGCCATGTAATATTCGGCATTGTTTGGCCGGAGCCGCCGGGCGTGCTGGAAATGTGTAGCCGCCCAGGCATATGCACCCCGCCGGTTAAAAGCAAAGCCAAGAAGATACTGGGCGTGAGCGCGGTTCGGCTCAAGCGCGACGGCGGCCTGAAGCTCAGTGATCGCGTCTTCGTAGTTGTTGCGGTTTAAGAGCAGCTTTCCAAGAAGATAGTGTTCGCGGCTTGTCTTCATCTTACTGAGTGTGGCACAAAGCAGAGCGTAAAGTTGCCGGTTGACTTAGTCCAACAGCGCGGTATACTTGACCCATGAAGATTTACACAAAGACTGGCGACGCGGGCGAGACGAGTCTGTACGGCGGGCAGCGGGTCCTGAAAAACATTGTCCGCGTGGAAACTTACGGGACGGTGGACGAGTGCAACGCGGTTCTCGGCCTTGCCGCCGGGCTGATTGAGGACGCGGAAGCCAAAGCGGTGGTGACGCGCCTTCAAGGCGAGCTGTTTGAGGTCGGCGCGGATCTCGCGACGCCGCTGGAACGAGGCGAAACGGTGCCGCGTGTTCGGCCTCAAGAAACGGCCCTTTTAGAAGCCGAGATTGACCGCTTTGAGGAAGAACTGGAGCCGCTGCGGCATTTTATCCTGCCGGGCGGGTCACCGGGCGGGGCGATGCTGCATCAAGCCCGCGCCGTCTGCCGCCGGGCCGAGCGGCTTTTAGTGACGCTGGAAGCCGCCGAAGCGCTCAATCCAGAGGTGGGGCGGTACTTGAACCGCCTCAGCGACCATCTGTTTGTGCTGGCCCGCCTGGTCAACCACCGGGCAGGCGTCCCGGAGGCGATTTGGGAGCGCCCGATAAGAAGCTAAGACCCCCCAGCCCCCAATACTGGGGGGGCGGATTTGGAGGGGTTTGCTTTCTTTTTGTCCGGCTCCCCCAGTATTGGGGGCCGGGGGGCGGCTTATTGCGCGGTCACCGCCAGCGTGCCGACGGTCGTGATTGCTCCTGTCGCATCGTCTCCGAATGTTGCCGAGGCGGAATAAACGCCGGCAGCGGCGAAGCCGTTGGCGGTGACTGTTTTCGTGAACGACTGGCCCGGCGCGAGTGATCCATTCTGGAATGGCGGCGGGCCGGGAACCGGCTGGAACGAGGTAAGACCGGCGGGATTTGTGACAGTCAGCAGGGCAGACGGCGTGTTGTCCCCGATAGCTCGCACCGGAATGGCGGCGGCGGTGGTGTTGGTCAGGGTCAGCGTGTAAACAAGGGTGCCGTTGACAGGAACAGTCGCGCTTGCTTCGGTCAGCGACGCGGTGAGGCCGGCCGCGGTTTGTCCTGTGACGGTTAATGACGACGGGACGGGAATAGGTGTCGGTGTGGGGCTTGAGCTGCCGCCGCCCCCCCCGCCGCCGCAGCCTGCCAGCAGCGGCAGGGCGAGGAGGCCGAGCAGGCAGACACCGAAGCGTACTTCTCTTAAATATGGATCTTGCATAAAACGCATTGAGGGTATCCTTTCAGAACACTTTTATTTTATCACACCCCTGCCCCGCCGTCAAGCAGGCAGGTCGAGGAGACACTGATGCCGGAACTCACCACGGGCGATACTGCCCCTTCTTTTCAAGTCCCTGCCGTCACCCGGTCAGGCGAAGCTGAGATCGCATTGTCGGATTACTTCGGGAAGGTGTCGGTCGTGCTGTATTTCTATCCCAAAGACGACACGCCTGGCTGCACCACCGAAGCCTGCAATTTTCGGGACCTGCTGCCGCAGTTTGAGGCGGCGGGCAGCGCAATTCTCGGCATCAGCCCGGACGATCAAGCATCCCATGTGGCGTTCGCCGCAAACCACGCCCTGCCGTTTCCCCTGCTGGCCGATGCCGGCCATGCGGTCGCCGAGGCTTATGGGGTCTGGAAAGAGAAAACGAATTACGGCAAAACCTACTGGGGCATTGAGCGGACGACGTTTGTGATTGACAAAGAAGGCAAGATTGCAAAGGTCTACCCGCGCGTCAAAGTGGAAGACCACGCGCGGGTAGCGCTGGAGTTTGTGCGGACGCTGTAGAGAAAGGCAGCAGCAATCGGAACCGGCACTTCCAGTGCCGGTTCCTCAGCTTTGTGCATCACCGAGACAAAGATAGCTGAGACAAAGATAGCTGAGACAAAGATAGCTGAGACAAAGATAGCTGAGACAAAGATAGCTGAGACAAAGATAGCTGAGACAAAGATAGCTGAGACAAAGATAGCTGAGACAAAGATAATCTTGACTTCCACCCGCCGCCTCTCCCTCATCGCCGTCAGCCTCTTTGTTTCTACCTTTGTCAGCGACGGCAAGCTCGCCAAGCTGCCGCTGCAATTTCTGCTGAAAGATCGCCTGCATGTCGCGCCAGAGCTGATGGCGGCGTTCTTCGGCCTCACCGGGCTGGCCTGGTACTTCAAGCCGCTGGCCGGGCTGCTGTCGGACGCCGTGCCGCTGCGCGGTTCGCGCCGCCGAAACTACCTGCTTCTTAGCGGCCTCGGCGCGGGCCTGCTCTGGGCTTTGCTCGGCCTTGTCCCGCACGGGTACGGGCCACTGGTCTGGACACTCGTGGCCGCAAATGCATTTGCCGTGGTGGCAAGCAGCGTGTCCGGCGGCCTGCTGGTGGAAGAAGGACAGCGGCAGGGGCTGACTGGGCGGCTCGGCAGTCTGCGCGAGACGATTATCGCGGGGAGCAGTCTGCTGGCCCAGCCGGTCGGCGGGTTTCTCGCGGAACGGGCCTTCGGCTGGACCTGCGGGGTGGGCGCGGTGCTGTTTCTCGGCCTCCTCCCCGCCGCGTTGTGCCTGCTGCCGAAAGAGCGTGCCGCCGTCCGTAAGGCACTGTTCGCCGAGACGCTGAAGGCGCAAATGGGGCCGGTATTCCGGTCGCGCGGCTTGTGGCTGGCGACGGCGTTTATCTTTTTGAAAGAGCTGTCGCCGGGGTTTGGGACGCCGCTGTTTTACATCCAGACAAACGTCCTACACTTCTCAAAGCTCTTTTTAGGCGGCCTCGGCGCGGTGTTCAACGGAGCGGCGGTCGCCGGGGCGCTTGTGTATGCGCTGCTGTGTCTGCGGCTGCCGCTCGGACGCTTGCTGCCGGGCGCGATTGTGCTCAGCGCGGCTGGCTCGCTGCTGTTTCTGGGCTACCATTCGCACTCGTCGGCGCTGACCGTGCAGGGAGTTTCGGGGTTTCTCGGCATCTTCGCATCGGTTGCCTTGATGGACCTTGCCGCCCGAACAACCCCGGTCGGCGGCGAGGCGTTAGGCTACTCGCTGCTGATGAGCGCGTTTAACCTGGGCCTGACCGGCTCGGACATTCTCGGCGCGTGGCTTTACAGCCACCACCTGTCATTTGCGGCGCTGGTCTGGCTCAGTGCCGGGACGACCCTACTGGCCTTGCCGCTGATGCGGCTTATTCCGGCAGAAGCGTTGGCGCGGCCTGATCGTTAGGAACCCCTCCCGCTCGTCCCTGGCACTTGCGGCATCCTGCCTCAGTGTCGCTCCCTCAGCACCGGCTACCTGGAAGGCCCCTGTTTCTGAGGCAGGATGCCGCAAGACTAGGGAAGGGCTT